>OMCD01000004.1_pt1 | contig 165503 bp, 143 predicted proteins | sample 1674171 | NCBI WGS metagenome assembly OMCD01 (sample SAMEA103958149, study PRJEB25191) | human gut metagenome | biome: human-associated habitat [ENVO:00009003]; feature: intestine environment [ENVO:2100002]; material: feces | place: Germany | collected 2013/2015
CTCAGTCGGTAGAGCACTTGACTTTTAATCAAGTTGTCCGGGGTTCGAATCCCCGATGCCTCATGAAGATGAGAAGCCGTCACACTGGAGACAGTGTGGCGGTTTTTTGTGTAATAGGAAATTCCAAGGAATTTCCTATTACACAAAAAGGCACTAACGTGCCAATGATGCGCGCTCCGCGCGAAGAAGAAATAGGAAACTTCGTTTAACATTCATGTTAAGTAAAAAAGCCATTCAGACAGGAGTCTTTCTTGAATATATAATTTCTTGTTTTCGGATATGGCAGCTGTTATAATTGATTGAAAACAGAAGCAAATAGAAAACCAAAATGGAAGTAAGAATAGAACTAGGCAAATGCAGAAATTTTAAAATGGAGAAGAAAAATGGAGCCAAACAAGATGAAACAGAAACGCCGGAAATATTTATATGCAGCGGCGGCGCTTGGCATGACGTTCCTTTTGAACTTGAGCGGATGCAGCCGCCGGTTCACGAACTATCCGGAGACAGCCGGAACGGTAGCAATCGTGGACAGTACAGAGCAGGAGGCTGTCCGAGATGAAAATGGAGAAAATCCAGATCTGCCGATTGATTTAGATAACCTGGGGGAACAGCAGTCGGCGGCAGAAATGGAAGCGTTAGCTGCGGCGGAGGCGGCGGAGCCGGGCGTGGAGGAGCCGTATCTGGACGGGGGAGAGCTTCGGCTTTTAGCGTGTGCGGATATCTGGCAGAACCTCTCCTGCGTCATGAAGACGAAGGAAGGCGCGGTGATCGTGGTAGACGGCGGTCGTGATGTCGATGCACCGCATTTGATTGAGGTTATTCAGGAGTTGGGCGGTCATGTGGATGCATGGCTTTTAACCCATCCGCACAGCGATCATGTGGGGGCGATCACGGAGATTTTAAACATGGATCCGATGCCGATCTCAATCGGTAAGGTGTATTATTCATTTCTGGATAAAGAATTTTTAGGTCAGGAGCAGGTTTCAAGACGGGATTCAGATTTGGAGTGCTATGATCGGATCACGGAAGCGATTGCGAAACTGCCGGAAGCGGAAAAATGCGGGACGCTTACGAAAGGGCAGAAGATTTTAGTGGCGGGCGCGGAGATCACAGTGATGAACGAGCCATTTGCCTGCACGGAAAATAGTTTTAATAACAGCTCGGTCGCGTACCGCGTGGAGATGGGCGGAAAACGGATCCTGTTTTTGGGCGATATGGGCTGGCAGGCAGGGAAAGATTTTCTTGCTAATCATACGCAGGAGGAACTGAAATCGGATGTGCTACAGATGGCGCACCATGGGCAGAGAGGCGTGGAAGAGGAGCTCTACCAGGAAATTTCACCGGAGGTCTGCTTATGGCCGACGCCGGACTGGCTCTGGGATAATGTGCAGGATGGCGTCGCGGGCGCTGGTTCGTATAAGACGCCGATTGTCCGTGGATGGATGGTAACATTAGGTGTGAAGAAAAATCTTTGTGTCAAGGATGGCGATCAGATACTGCGGTAGTTTTTTATAAAAGATAGAAATAAAATTTTAAAAAGTTGTTTTCAGGGAAATGAAATGCTTCTGGGATGCGGTGCAGCGGATAGAAATAAGATATGAACGAAAAAAGAGAGAAACAGAAGGAAGAAGAAAAAGTGAATAAAGACAGGAAAATGCGGTCGGAAACAATCATCCTACGTCCGGAAGTGCCGCTTTTAGAACGTTTATCCACCTATGCGGCGTCGGATGCCTACCCGTTCCACATGCCGGGCCACAAACGCCAGGTGAAAATGGGGATAACTTCCGTCCCGAATCCATTTTCGGTGGATATCACGGAGATTGATGGATTTGACAACCTGCATCATGCGGAAGATATTTTGAAAGAGTCGATGAATTCGGCGGCTGCGGTGTACGAATCAGACCGGAGCTGGTATCTGGTGAATGGCAGTACGTGCGGGATTCTGGCGGCGATCGCGGCGGCGGTGAAGCCGGGGGAAAAAATCCTCATGGCTCGAAATTCCCACAAATCGGCGTATCACGCGGTGATTTTAAACCAGCTGGAACCGGTATATTTATATCCGGAGGAGGTGCCGGAGTTTCAGATTCCGGGAGGGATCGAGCCAGAGCAGGTGGAACGAGCACTTTTGGAGCATCCGGAGATCCGGGCGGTGTTTGTGACTTCCCCGACCTATGAGGGGATCGTGTCGGATATCCAGGGGATTGCAGCGACGGCGCACCGGCATGGAGCGGCGCTGATTGTGGATGAGGCGCACGGCGCGCATCTGCCGTTTGGGGATGGGAACTATTTCCCGGATGGGGCGTTACAGGAGGGGGCGGACCTGGTGATCCAGAGTCTTCACAAGACGCTTCCATCCCTGACACAGACGGCGATTCTGCATCTGAAAAGCCAGATTCTGGATGCGAAGAAGGTGGAACAGTATTTATCGGTTTACCAGAGTTCCAGCCCGTCGTATATTCTGATTGCGTCGATGGAGAACTGCGTCCGGTATATGGCAGAAAAAGGAGCCGGGGAGATGGCGCGGTATGGCGCACGATTGCGGGAACTCCGGGAAAAATTGGCGAAGCTAAAACATTTCCGGCTTCTGAAAGAGGAAATCTGTGGTGCGGCAGGTGTGTATGGATATGATCCGTCAAAACTGGTGCTATTTCCAGATTTTATGACGGGAACCAGACTGGCAGAGGTTTTGCGGACAGAGTATCATCTGGAGGCGGAGATGTCGAGCGGGCGGTATGTGCTTCTGATGACTTCGTTTATGGATACGGAGGAAGGATTTTCGCGTCTGGAGCGGGCACTTTTGGAGCTGGATGCGCGGGTGGAAAAGCTGGAGGCGGAAAGTGTTGGGCTGAAAGATGCAAAACAAGGCAGGCAGGAACCGTTTTCGGGAGCACAATCGAATCAGAAACTGAACCAAGAAAATGATTCAGAAAACTATCCGCAGCAGATGTGTCTCCCCTGGCAGGCATGGCATGGGGATGGCATGCTGGTGCCGCTTGAGGAGGCGGAAGGAAGGGCGGCGCGGACCTGCGTTACCATTTATCCGCCGGGGGTGCCGATGCTGATGCCGGGAGAGCGGATTGGAAAACGGGAGATCTTGCGGATTCGTGAAGCTTGGAGGCTGGGACTTACGGTGGAAGGAATTTGTGAAAAATCAGACAAATTGAATTTGTGGATAGAGGTTGTTATTTAGCAGGTTCGCACATTTGCCATAAGAAACAGAGAAAAATCGGATTTATATATACGATGGAATGCGTGTGAAAATACTGGCTGGAAAGGCATAATAGGAAGATGGGACATATATTTTACGTGATGGGAAAGAGCGCGTCCGGGAAGGACACGATCTATAAGATATTGAGAGAGCGGCTGCCGCAGATCCGGACGGTGGTGCCGTATACGACCAGACCGATCCGGGCAGGCGAGCGGGACGGTGTGGAGTATCATTTTGTGACCGGAAAAAGGCTTGCGGATTTGGAGAAACAGGGAAAGATCATTGAAAAGAGAACCTACCAGACTGTTTATGGACCGTGGAGTTATGCAACGGTGGACGATGGGCAGATCGATCTGGGATCGGATGATTATTTCATGATCGGGACGCTGGAATCGTATGAGGGGACGCGGAATTATTTCGGTGCGGATGTGCTGGTGCCGCTTTACATTGAGGTGGAGGACGGTGAACGCCTTCAGCGTGCGCTTGACCGGGAACGGCAGCAGACAGAGCCAAAGTATGCGGAGCTGTGCCGCCGTTTCCTGGCGGATGAGGCAGATTTCAGTGCCGAAAATATGGAAAAATGTGGGATCCGGGCGGAAAACCGGTTTGAAAACCGCGAGCTGGAAGCGTGTGTGGATACGTTGGTAAGGGAAATTCGGGCTCACGGATTGGCACTTTTGGAACCGAAAGTGCCGTAAGAAAACGTGGTGGCAGCAGGAATTTGCCGTATTTAAATGCGAAGCCACGGCAAATTCCGTTACTGGGCACGTATGCGTGAACAGTAACAAATTCGGAATTTCATCGCACTAGGCAGAGGTTAAATCTTGTGTTATACTAAGATGATAGAGATTTACAAATAATAAAAGAAGGGCATGATAGAAGGGATCCCAACCGATCCATACGATTGAAATGATTTTAGAATTAAAATCCAGAGTCCATAGTCCAGCCCTGAAAGGAGCATCAAGATGGCAGGTTTTCACGATATTATTGGACATGAGAAGATAAAAGAGCACCTTCAGAAGGCGATCGGGTATCAGAGAGTTTCACATGCTTACATATTGTCGGGCGAGGAAGGAATGGGACGCAAGACGATCGCGAAGGCATTTGCCATGACGCTTTTGTGCGAGAAACATGGGACGGAGCCGTGCATGGAATGCCATTCCTGTAAGCAGTTTTTGTCGGGCAATCATCCGGATGTGATCTGGGTGACACATGAGAAACCGGCGAGCATTGGTGTCGATGATGTCCGGATTCAGATCAATGATACGGTTTCGATCCGCCCGTACAGCAGTCCATATAAGATATATCTGGTCGATGAGGCGGAGAAAATGACGGTGCAGGCGCAGAACGCTCTTTTAAAGACGATTGAGGAGCCGCCGGCCTATGCGGTGCTGGTGCTTATCACGACGAACCCGGAGGTATTTCTGCCGACGATCCTGTCCCGCTGTATCCAGTTGAAACTTCGTCCGCTCAAGGATTCGGTGGTAAGCGATTACCTGACGGAGAAAATGGGCGTTTCGGATGGTCAGGCGGATATTTATGCGGCGTTTGCGAGAGGAAATTTAGGAAAAGCGATTCATCTCGCCTCTTCGGAGGAGTTTGCACTTTTGTACCGAGAGGTGCTGACGCTGCTTAAAAATATCAAGGACATGGATATTCCGATGCTTCTGGATTATATCCGCAAGCTGCAGGAGGACAATCTGGATCTGTATGAGTGCCTGGATTTCATGCAGCTCTGGTACAGGGATATTCTGATGTTTAAGGTCACAAAGGACATGAATTCGCTGATCTTTAAGGATGAGTATTCAGCGGTCAGCAGTTGCTGCCAGAAGAGTTCCTATGAGGGGCTGGAAGAGATATTGAGTGCGATTGAAAAGGCAAAAGTCCGGCTGAATGCTAACGTCAACACCGATTTGGCGCTGGAGCTGATGCTTTTGACGATGAAGGAGAATTAAATTTATGATAAAGGTAATCGGAGTCCGGTTCCGCAAGGCCGGAAAGGTATATTACTTCGATCCGGCGCAGATGGAAATCAAGATGGGCGACCATGTGATCGTGGAGACCGCCCGCGGAATCGAGTTCGGAGAGGTGGTTCTTGGCGTCCGCGAGGTGGATGAGAAGAAGGTGATCCAGCCGCTGAAATCGGTCATTCGTATGGCGACGAAGAATGACGAGGAGCTGGAACGGAAGAATAAAGAAAAAGAGCATGAGGCATTCCAGATCTGTCAGGAAAAGATCCGCAAGCATGAATTGCAGATGAAGCTGATCGATGCAGAATACACCTTTGATAACAATAAGCTGCTGTTTTATTTTACGGCGGATGGAAGAATCGATTTCCGTGAGCTTGTCAAGGATCTGGCGGCAGTCTTTAAGACGCGGATCGAGCTGCGCCAGATTGGCGTCCGGGATGAGACGAAGATTTTGGGTGGCGTCGGTATCTGTGGTCGTCCGCTCTGTTGTCATTCATATTTATCGGAGTTTATTCCGGTTTCAATCAAGATGGCAAAAGAGCAGAATCTGTCCTTAAATCCGACGAAGATTTCGGGTGTGTGCGGTCGTCTGATGTGCTGCCTGAAATACGAGGAAGAGACGTATGAGGATCTGAACAGCCATCTGCCGAGTGTCGGCGATTACGTCACAACGGATGACGGGCTGAAAGGCGAGGTTCACAGCGTCAGCGTCCTGCGTCAGCAGGTAAAGGTGGTTGTGACGGTAGGACGGGATGAGAAGGAGATCCGTGATTACCGTGTGGATCAGCTCAAGTTTAAGCCGAAGCGCCGCCGTGACAGGGGAAATGTCAACGATGCGGAGCTGAAAGCGCTGGAGGCACTGGAGAAAAAGGAAGGAAAGTCGAAGCTGGATGATAATTAAAGAGGGCGAGCGGATCGATGAACTGCAGCGGAACGGATACCGGATCATCCAGAAGACGAACGGGTTCTGTTTTGGCATGGACGCGGTGCTTTTGTCCGGGTTTGCATCGGTAAAGCCGGGCGAGAAAGCGCTTGATCTGGGAACGGGAACTGGTATTATCCCGATTCTTCTGGAGGCAAAGACGGAAGGAAGCCATTTTACAGGTCTGGAGATCCAGGCGGAGATGGCGGAGATGGCATCCCGGAGTGTGGCGCTCAACAGGCTGGAAGATAAGGTTTCGATCGTGCAGGGCGATATCAAGGAGGTTCCGACGCTGTTTGAGAAGGCATCCTTTGATGTGGTAACGACGAACCCGCCGTACATGAACGACAGCCATGGGCTGAAAAATCCCGATCTTCCTAAGGCGATTGCCCGCCATGAGGTTCTCTGCAATCTGGAGGATGTCGTGCGCGCGGCGGCTTCGGCACTTCGTCCCGGCGGACGACTCTATATGGTGCACCGTCCGAGACGGCTCATTGAGATTCTGATGGCGATGAAAAGTCAGAAATTGGAGCCGAAGCGGATGAAATTTGTCCATCCGTTTGCAGATAAAGAGGCAAATATGGTTCTCATCGAGGCGGTGCGCGGCGGCGGCGCGCTGATGACAGTGGAAAAGCCGATCATTGTGTACAAAGAGCCGGGCGTGTATACGGATGAGATTTATGATATTTACGGGTATTAATGGAATAGGAGAACGATGGAAGGAACATTATATTTGTGTGCTACGCCGATCGGCAACCTGGATGACATCACATTCCGGGTACTGGAGACGTTAAAGCAGGTGGATCTGATTGCGGCGGAGGACACGCGGCACAGTATTAAGCTTCTGAATCATTTTGATATTCATACACCGATGACGAGCTACCATGAGTACAATAAGGTCGAGAAGGCGCGTGTGCTGGTGGAGAAGCTGAAATCGGGCATGAATATTGCCTGCATCACGGACGCCGGGACGCCGGGTATTTCGGATCCGGGCGAGGAGCTGGTGCGCCAGTGCTGCGAGGCGGGAATTAAAGTAACCGCGCTTCCGGGAGCGGTGGCGTGTGTTACGGCGCTGATTATTTCGGGACTTCCGACGAGACGGTTCTGTTTTGAGGCATTTCTTCCGACGGACAAGAAGGAGCACCAGCGGGTGCTTGCAGAGCTTCAGAATGAGACGCGCACGATTGTGCTTTACGAGGCGCCGCACCACCTTCTGCGGACTCTCACGGAGCTTTACGAGGCGCTGGGGGATAGAAAGGCGTCCATCTGCCGGGAGCTGACGAAGAAATACGAGACGGCATTCCGGACGACGCTTTCGCAGGCGGTGGCGTATTATACGGAAAATGAGCCGAAGGGCGAGTGCGTGATCGTCATCGAGGGCAAATCCGTCCAGGAGATCGAGGCGGAGGATCAGGCGCGCTGGCAGCAGATGTCCCTGGAAGAGCATATGGAACATTATGAATCACAGGGAAACAGCCGCAAGGAAGCGATGAAGCTGGTGGCGAAGGACCGCGGGGTTTCGAAGCGGGATGTGTACCAGGCGCTGCTGGAGGCGGAAGAGGCGTAGACACAAACGGAAAGCTGAAAAATGGGTAAGTGGAGTGGCGTTGGTGGAATGCTAGGGCGCTCTGGTTTGTGCAGATAAAAGAAAAATAGAATAAGATTTGAGAAAAGAACAAACTGTACTGATTAAAATATTTAAAAGTGTATATTTTAATCAGTACAGTTTTTGTTATAATTCCTACTAAGTTGATGCGGAAATGAATGTAAAAATACAGAATGTCAGTGAATTGTTTTTCGCAAGGCAGAATAGAAAGGCAGAAGAGGCGCTTGCCTGTGAATGATTCAGTGGATTCGGGTATTGATTGCAAGGATCGTAAGGACGCTTGGCTTACAAAGAAAAATCATATTCAACCACGGGAGGAATAAAAATGGCAGAGAATCGTTATGAACTGAATAAACAGCTGGCACAGATGTTAAAGGGCGGCGTTATCATGGATGTCACAACCCCGGAGCAGGCGAAGATCGCGGAGGCGGCAGGCGCGTGTGCGGTTATGGCGCTGGAGCGGATTCCGGCGGATATCCGGGCAGCGGGCGGTGTGTCCCGTATGAGTGACCCGAAGATGATTCGCGGCATTCAGGAGGCAGTTTCGATTCCGGTTATGGCGAAGTGCCGGATCGGTCATTTTGTGGAGGCGCAGATTCTGGAAGCGATCGAGATTGATTATATCGATGAGAGCGAGGTATTATCTCCTGCGGATGATGTGTACCATATTGACAAGACACAGTTCAAGGTTCCGTTTGTCTGCGGTGCGAGAGACCTGGGAGAGGCGCTGCGCCGGATCGAGGAAGGTGCTTCGATGATCCGTACCAAGGGCGAGCCGGGAACGGGCGATGTCGTACAGGCAGTCCGCCATATGCGTGCGATGAATTCGGAGATCCGCCGGGTTCAGAACCTGCGTGAGGATGAGCTTTACGAGGCAGCAAAACAGTTAAAAGTTCCGGTTCATCTGCTCCGCTATGTACATGACAATGGACGCCTCCCGGTTGTCAATTTCGCGGCAGGCGGCGTGGCTACCCCGGCGGATGCGGCTCTGATGATGCAGCTGGGCGCAGAGGGAGTCTTTGTTGGATCTGGTATCTTCAAGTCAGGCAATCCGGAGAAACGTGCGTCGGCGATCGTGCAGGCAGTAACGAATTACAAGGATGCAAAATTACTTGCTGCGATTTCTGAGGATCTGGGCGAGGCGATGGTTGGTATCAATGAGAATGAGATTGCGATTTTGATGGCAGAGCGGGGACAGTAAGATGGAGAAAAAACAGATAGGCGTGCTGGCGGTGCAGGGCGCGTTTGCCGAACACATTGCCATGGTACGGAAACTGGGCGCAGAGGCGTTTGAGATCCGGCAGCTTCCGGATCTGGAGCGGCCGATGGACGGACTGATTCTGCCGGGCGGTGAGAGCACCGCGATGCGCAAGCTCCTGGATGAGCTGGGGCTTTATGAGCCGCTTCGGGCAAAGATTGCGGCAGGGCTTCCGGTGTATGGAACGTGCGCGGGGCTTCTGCTTCTGGCCAAGGAGATCGAGGGCGGAACGCCGTGCTTTGCGACGATGGATGTGTCGGCGGTGCGGAATGCCTACGGGCGTCAGCTTGGAAGTTTTTACACGGAGGCTGAATTTGCCGGTCTGGGGACGATTCCGATGACTTTTATCCGCGCGCCGTACATCGCTTCGCTTCAGGAAAATGTTAAGGTGCTGGCGACAGTGGATGGAAAGATAGTCGCAGCCAGACAGGGAAACCAGTTTGCGACGGCATTTCATCCGGAATTGAATGAGGATGTGACGGTGCACCGGTATTTTCTAGAGGAAGTCTGCAAAGGAAATTAAGAGTGTAATTTGGTAAAAATTAGCGTGTGGTTGATGAAAAGTGAAACCTACTGGTAAGGGGAGCGAGAACTGCAGCCATTTAAAGCGGTCAGAATGGATGATATATTTCTGAAATGTGGGAAGATGTCATTGATTCTGACCTTTTTTTTATCTCAGTCGAGAAGACTCCCACCTCTTCAGGTGGTGAGTAATAGCAAATTTGTCTCAGTGGGAGTCCATTCTCCGACTGAGATAAACGCTCCGCGAGGATGCGCAGTGATTCTGTAAAGAATATGTCAGCTTCGCTGACCAGAATCACGCGCCAAGTCTCACGGACGTTCGACTTGAATTGTTTGGAAGGTGCGTTCTGTGAAAAAACAAAAAATGTACCTTGATAGGTTTTTGCGCTGAGGAAGGAAAACGCCCGGGAAAATGGCGGACTGCATGGAATTCCTATTGACAAAGTAGGAATTTCGCATTACAATCACTGATAAACCAATTAAAACAATATGAAATAAGAAAATTATATAAAAAACAAATTTGCTGATATAGCAAATAGACACAGGAGGATGACATCGTGGCTTATCAGATAGAGACAACTTGTATTTGCGGAGATCCGGAAACTTCTAAAAACCATTCTTTTGGCGCTGTTTCAGTACCGATTTACCAGACGGCGACTTTTGCCCACCCGGGTATTGGGGAATCGACCGGTCATAATTATACGCGTGAGAGCAACCCGACCAGAGACGAGCTGGAAAAGACTGTTTCGGCGCTGGAAGGAGCGGTTGATACCGTTGCCTGCACATCCGGTATGGCGGCGATCTCGCTGATGATGGAGCTGTTTGACAGTGGCAGCCATTTTGTATGTACCGAGGATCTGTATGGCGGTTCCGTCCGTATTTTTGAGGCACTGGAAAAGAAGCGCGGTTTTTCATTTTCCTATATAAATACAGCCGATGTGGAGGCGGTTGAGAAGGCGATCACGGATCAGACGAAGGCACTCTACATCGAGACACCGAGCAACCCGACGATGCAGGTGACCGATCTGGCGGAAATGAGCCGTCTGGCGACGAAGCACGGACTGCTTCTGATCGTGGACAATACCTTCCTGTCCCCGTATCTGCAGAATCCGATCGCGCAGGGCGCGGATCTGGTTGTCCACAGCGGCACGAAGTTTTTAGGCGGTCACAATGATACGCTGGCTGGATTTTTATGTACGCCGATCAAGGCGCTGGCAGAACAGATCCGGTATCTGTTTAAGACGATCGGAAGCGGACTTTCTCCGTTTGATTCTTTCTTAGTTCTGCGCGGCATCAAGACTTTGTCAGTGCGTGTGGAACGGCAGCAGGAGAATGCGATGAAGATCGCGAGCTGGCTGAAAGAGCAGAAAAAAGTAACGGATGTCTACTATGTAGGACTTCCGGAGCATCCGGGGTATGAGATCAACCAAAAACAGAGCCGAGGCGCGGGCAGCATGATTTCGTTCCGCACTGATACAGAGGAGACGGCGAGAAAGGTGCTGGAGCGCGTGAAGCTTATTTCCTATGCGGAGAGTCTGGGCGGCGTGGAGTCCCTGATTACCTATCCGATGCTGCAGACACACGGCGATGTGCCGGTTGAGATCCGGGAACGTCTTGGAATTACGGAGACATTTTTACGTCTGTCTGTCGGTATTGAAAATGTGGATGATCTGATTGCGGATCTGGAGCAGGCGTTAGCGTAAAAAGAGGGTAACTGTTCAGTAGGTCTGCGCATTTACTGCGCTGACCGTACGAAAACATGGGCCAGCAGGCAAAAATCCCATTGCCGTAGGCAATTTTTAATGGATTTTTGCGCGTGACTGTGAAGGTACTGAACAGTTACAAAAGAGGATAGATATGTTTGGTATCGGTTTTGCATGGGCAGTGGGATATGGGCATGGATGCCAGAGTGAAAACCGTTCATTGACAGGAACGATGGATTGGGAGGAAAATGCATGAAATACGATTTTGACAAAGTGGTGGACCGGCATGGTACCAACTGTTTAAAATATGATTTTGCCATTGAGCGAGGAAAACCAGCGGATATTTTACCGCTTTGGGTGGCTGATATGGATTTTCAGACGGCTCCGGCGATTTTAGAGCGGCTGGAAGAGACAGTAAAACATGGTATTTTCGGCTACAGTGATGGAAAAGAGGGCTATTTTGCGGCAGTCCAGAACTGGTACTGGGAGCGCTTTGGCTGGGAGACGAAACCGGAGTGGCTGGTGAAGACACCGGGCGTTGTATTCGCGCTGGCGGCGGCTGTCCGGGCGTATACAAAGGAAGGTGACGGCGTACTGCTTCAGCAGCCGGTGTACTATCCGTTTTCGGAAGTAATTACGGACAATGGGCGTAAGATTGTCAACAGCCCGCTGAAAATCACGGATGGCTATTACACGATGGATCTGGATGCTCTGGAAATGAAGATCGTGGAAAATAAGGTCAAATTGTTCCTGCTTTGCAGTCCGCACAACCCGGTCGGACGTGTCTGGAGCGAGGAAGAACTGCGCCGGGTTGGCGAGATTTGCCTGCGTCACGGTGTGCTCGTGGTCAGCGATGAGATCCACAGTGATTTTACTCGCGAGGGACATCCGCACACAGTATTTGCGAAGTTGGGTGCAGAGTTTGAGCAGAACTGCCTGATCTGCACGGCACCATCTAAGACGTTCAATCTGGCGGGACTGCAGATTTCCAATATCTTTGTGCCGAACCCAGAGCTTCGGAAGAAACTCTTAAAGGAGATCGCGGCGGCAGGCTACAGCCAGGTCGGTCTGATGGGACTGGTAGCATGCCAGGCGGCGTATGAAGAGGGAGCGGAGTGGCTTGCACAGCTAAAAGCGTATCTGGAGGAGAACCGGAAGTTTGTGAAGGCGTATCTGGAAGAGCATCTGCCGGAAATCCGTCTGATCGAGCCGGAGGGAACCTACCTTCTGTGGCTGGATTTTAAGGCGCTTCATTTGAATGAAAAAGAGCTGGAACATCTGATCGTGGACAAGGCACATCTGTGGCTGGACAGCGGCGCGATGTTCGGACCGGACGGCGAGGGCTTCGAGCGGATCAATATCGCATGCCCGCGGGCGACGGTGGAGAAAGCGCTGAAGCAGCTGGAAGCGGCGATCCGCGGATAAAATTGATTGGGTCACGAATCAGAACCCGTATAAATAAAACCTGCCGCAGGCAGACTGTATCCCCCATATAAACAGTCTGTCTGCGGCAGGTTTTTTGACTTCATAGGAACATTATTTTATGAGAACCGGAACACCGCAGTTCCATACGCCGGAAGCGGGTACGCGAAGGAGTATGGCTGTCCGTCACATTCGCTCTTGATGGAGCGGTAATGGCTGATCTTATCGCCGCGCTTGTAGTAGCCGTGTTCCTGGTCAAGCAGCAGCGTGTAGGTGCCGCGTTTCGGAACACCGACGCGGTAATCGTCGCGGTCTACCGGGGTGAAGTTGCAGATGAAGAGAAGATTCTTTTTCTGTGTTTCATCGCGGCGGATAAAGCTGAAAATACTGCGGTCTCCGTCGTTGGCGTTGATCCACTGGAAGCCGTCATACTCCTCGTCCAGGCGGTAGAGCGCCGGATATTTGTGGTAGAGCGTCAAAAGCCCTTTCACATAATTCTGGAGGTCGGCATGGAACGGCTCTTTCGTAAGGTACCAGTCGAGGGAGACTTTTTCATCCCATTCATGGAACTGACCGAAATCCTGTCCCATGAAGAGAAGTTTCTTGCCCGGATGTCCGAGCATGAAAGTGTAGCCGACTTTCAGGTTGGCAAATTTATCCTCGTATTCGCCCGGCATTTTGTTGATCATCGAGCATTTGAGGTGGACGACCTCGTCGTGCGAGAGCACCAGAATGAAGTTTTCGCTGGTGCAGTAGGTGATGCCGAAGGTCATTTTGTTGTGGTTAAATTTACGGAAATACGGGTCGAGCTTCATGTATTCGAGGAAGTCATGCATCCAGCCCATATTCCATTTGAAGGTAAATCCAAGACCGTCCTCCTCCGGGCTCTTGGTAACGTTCGGCCAGGCGGTGGATTCCTCGGCAATGATGATGGCGCCGTCCTTTCGGCCGCGGATCACGCTGTTTAAATGTTTGAAAAACTCGATGGCTTCGAGGTTTTTGTTGTCGCCATATTTATTTGGTACCCACTGTCCGTCCTGGCGTCCATAGTCTAAGTAAAGCATGGAAGCGACGGCGTCCACGCGCAGACCGTCGATGTGGTATTCATCGAGCCAGTAGAGCGCGTTGGCGATCAGAAAATTGGATACCTCGTTTTTGGCATAATCAAAGACCTTGGTACCCCAGTCCGGGTGCTCGCCTTTGCGCGGGTCGGCATACTCATAGAGCGCCTGTCCGTCGAAATCGGCAAGTCCATGTGCATCCTTCGGAAAATGCGCCGGAACCCAGTCTAGGATGACACCGATGCCTTTTTTATGTAAGTAATTGACGAAATACATAAATTCCGCCGGGGTTCCGTAGCGGGAGGTCGGGGCAAAATAGCCGGTTACCTGATAGCCCCAGGAGCCGTCATACGGATGTTCGGCGATTCCCATGAGCTCTACATGGGTGTAGCCCATTTCCAGGACATAGTCAGCCAGCTCATGCGCGGCTTCCATGTAAGTGTAATAACCGTCCTTTTCCGGGCGGTTTTTCTTTTTCCAGGATCCTAAGTGAACCTCGTAGATAGAGATTGGCGCCTTGACCGGATCGGTGCCCGCGCGCGATTCCATCCATTTGGAATCGTTCCATTTGAAGCCGCGGATATCGGCGGTCACGGAAGCGGTTCCCGGACGGTATTCTGCCGAAAATGCATATGGATCTGCCTTAAATAAAATCGTTCCCGTGTGCGTGGTGATGGCGAATTTGTAGAGCTGTCCCACGCCAAGTCCCGGTACGAAGAGCTCGTAAATGCCGCTGTCTGCGACCGGCTTCATCGGGGTTGCATCCGGATTCCAGGCGTTGAAGTCGCCGACCAGGCTGACGGCGGCTGCGTGCGGCGCCCAGACCGCGAAATAGTAGCCGTCCTGTCCGCGATATGTATAAGGGTGTGCGCCCAGCTTGTGGTAGAGCTGGTAGTGGCGGCCTTCTCCGAAGAGATACCGGTCAAGCTCGCCGATCACGCCGAGTCCCTCTGTCTTTGGTTTTTTCGATGTGGTTCGTTTAGTAGTGGAAGCTGCTTTTTTCATAAGGTTACCCCTCCGTGATTCCGAGAATAACAGCGCTGTTACCCTCTAATTCTATCTGAATTTTGTTTGTATTCTTATCGATCAAAAACGATTTTCCGGTAATCAGATCCGTAGCTTGTTCCGCTGTCGTGTGGAATGGAAGCGGAACTTGTAAATAAGCGGCGTTGTCATCGTTGTTGGCAGCGGTAAGGATCGCCTGGTGGTCACCGTGTCTGGCAAATGCGTACTGCCGGTTTGTCAGCAGAAGTTCCTGATAACGCCCACCGTGAAGCGCCGGTTCGGCGGCGTGGATGGCGGCGAGTTTCTGGATCAGAAGTGTAAGCGGTGTCACGGTGCCTGCGCTGGTATCTGTGTTTGAGTCTGTGGTGCTTGAAATGGTCTGGCAGCAGGTGTTTGCGCCTGCGTGTATGTTTGTGCCTGTGGCGCTCGAAAAGCTCTGGCAGTTGCCATCTGTGCGGATGCCTGTGTTTTGTCCGTCGCTGGTCTGCATTTCTTCTGCAAGCGGTCTCGGCGGCAGGATTCTCGGACGGAGTTCCGTATCGGAGTTGTGTCCGCGGCGTCCCTGAATGCCCCATTCACTTCCATAATAGATGGATGGAATGCCCGGAAGAGTGAACAGCAGCGTGTAAAGCGGCGCAAGATGTGCCGGATTTAACAGTTTGCTTGCGATCCGGTCTTCGTCGTGGTTGTCCACAAAGGTGTAGAGATCCCGCCCCACTGCTTCGAGGCGGCGGACATTGTGTGCCAGTTCGAAATAATTGTGGTCGTTGTGCGCGGAATAGATACTTTTGTGCATCTCGTAGTTGGTGACGGAATGAAGCATCTGCGGATTGACCCAGCGGGCGTATTCGCCGTGGATGACTTCACCCATCAGCCAGAATTCCGGCTTGATTTCATTTGCCAGCCGGCGCAGTTCCTGCATAAATTCAAAGGAAAGATCGCCCGCGCAGTCGAGGCGGATGCCGTCGATGTCAAATTCCTGCACCCAGAAACGGACAGTGTCAAGCAGATAGTTCCGCACTTCCGGGTTTCCGTGGTTTAAGCAGGGAAGCTCCCAGATGCCGTGCCAGGATTCGTAGCCGAAGGAATCGCCGAGCGGGCTGCCCCAGCCGAAATTGACGTTCCTGTACCATCCGGCGTAAGGGGACTGGTCACGGTGCGCCTGCAGGTCGCGGAAGGCGAAAAATTCGCGACCGGTGTGGTTGAATACGCCGTCCACGACGACGCGGATGCCATGCTCATGGCAGCAGTCCACGAAAGATCGGAACGAGACGTTGGTTCCCAGCCGCCGGTCGATGAGCCGGAAATCGCGGGTATCATAGCCGTGCGTGGATGATTCAAACAGCGGTCCAATATAGATTGCGGAAATATGCAGACTCTCTAAATAGGGAATCCACAGCATCAGTTCGTCCATGCGGGAATCGGCGGAAACGTCCCTGTTTGTGCCATCCGCTGCCCCATCGGAGACGGGATAGGGATTGGCAAACGGCGATCCGGTCATTCCCAGAGGATACATATGGTAAAAGGTGGCTTTGTCGTACCAGGCTGTCATGAGAAAGTTCCTCCTTGTGGCGGTTAAATGGTATTTTCCTGTTGTTTAATATGTCGTAAAAGGAACTGATACCGGAGATGTGCGGCTTTCAGTTCGTAGATATAGCAGTCAATCAGAGTCGGATCGACGACCTCTTCAAAATGGTTGAAAACGGTGTTGATCGTGCTCATGGTCTGTCGCAGTTCTGTCAGCAGCTCCGGGTCAGGGTGGGCGGAAAAAATGTCCGTGCTGGTGCTCCCGGAGCAGTGGGTGCGGTTGTGCTTCATGGTTTGATGCTCTCTTTCTGAATCCTATAAATTGGTACAACGATCAGTATATTCAGAAAATGGAAAGATATGCATCCTGGTTCAGGCGTCCATGGAAAGCACGGATTCCAGCAGATGTCCGAGCTGCATCAGTTTCCGGGTGCTGTCTTCGATCGAGAGGTAATAATAATTGCAGGTCCCCTCCCGGTGGACGTCGATCAGCCCGGCTGTCTTTAAGATCTTCAAATGGTGGGAAACTGCCGGGCGCGACAGGCTGGTCCGTTCGGTGATCTCCCGGACATTTAAGCCGTGCGGACGGGGCTGATTGGGCAGGCTGATTGGACGGTCATCGTTTTTATCCGGCTGATTTGTGTTCATAGGGTTGTTTTTTTTGCGTCCCGTGAGGGCTTCGTCCGTCAGCGCTTCGATGATCGTCAGCCGTATTTCATCGCCCAGTGCGATAAAAAGAGGCATACAGGTATGAAAATGCTGTTTAAGTTCTGTTCCTTTTTTCATCGCGGCTCCTCCTTCTATAATGGTTTAAAAATTTAAACTAATAGTATTTTACCATTTTTTGTTTCGTCAGTCAATGGAAAGGAAATTGCTGGAATGGGTATTTATAGATAAAAAATAAAGAGATATTTTGGCAATTATTTTCAAATGACGAAATTGTCTAGCTAAAATAATGGGTTCAGATGCACAAAGTTTTTGAGATGTTTTTGGCGCATATTTCGGGTGTTTTGGGATTGACTTTTGACCAAAAACTGTTCATAATGGAGGAACATTCATGGATGGGTTCTTCCATCTGTCACGGGAATCCGGATTTCCCGTTGATCTATTATTAAGATTCTAAAAGTTAAGTTCAGAGAAATGTTCGATAATTTTTCAGGAATGTTTGAAGTGCATACAGGAAATGAATGGAAAAAGGTGGCGGTAAAAGCTGGCGCAGGACTGGCAGCTATCGTTTGCGGCAGGAGTTTTGAAAAGAGGACATACTGTGCAGAAATTGTTCGTTTCATGTATGCGAAAGAGAAGGAGGGGATGGATTGACCTTTTTGCTGCTGTTGTTTACTGGCGGCTGTGCGTTTTGGGATTTGAAAAAACGCCGTATTCCCAATGGGATGCTTCTGCTTGGCGGCCTGTTGTTTCTTTTGATTCGGTTTGGCCTGGGGATGAAGATGGGATATACGGCCGGATGGGACGGGCGGCTGCCGGGATATGGGGCGGCGCTTATGATGGGGATTGGCGAGACTTGTGGATATTTGATTCGTATCGGGAGTTTACTGATTGTCCTGTTCCCTCTGTATCTGTTTCGCATGATAGGTGCGGGGGACATCAAAATGGCAGCCGTCCTGTTTGGTGCCGCCGGGCTGCGGCAGGGCGGGCGGATTTTCCTGTGCGGGCTGGCAGCTGCCGGAATATGGTCGCTCGTATTACTTATCCGGCGTGGGATTGCCAGGCAGCGGCTTACATATCTTGTGTTTTATTTGTACCGATTCGCGCTTGGGGGAAGCGTCGAGCCGTACTATCTGGAAGCGCGGGATGGAAAAGAGGCATCTTTTTGTCTGGCACCGTGCCTGTTTTTGGGAGTGATTGGGGCGGAGCTGATTCGGTATCTGTAAGGAAAATGGCTTGTGATTAGGGAGGTGGCGGTGCGATGAAGCATATTCTGGCGGTGTATGATGTGGATCCGGTCTATGCGGCGCGGTTTGCAGAGGTAGTTAACCAGAAGGAAAAAATACCGTTTGAGGTGGTGGCGTTCAGCTCGATCGAGCGGCTGCGGGCATTTGCGGCGGAACATCCGGTAAAGCTTCTGTTGTTGGGCGAGCATGTTCCGGCGGAAGAAAAGGAGTCCATCCGGGCGGAAAAGGTTATTCTTTTATCGGATAATGGGGGAAAACCGGTCAGTCCGTCAGTTCCCTGTGTTTACAAATACCAGTCCAGCGATGCGATTGTGCGCGACGTGATGACCTGGTATGGGGAAAGCCCGGGGGAGCTGCCGGAGGTGTCCGGGCGGGGGCTGGCGAAGGTCTTGGGAGTGTATTCGCCGGTTGGACGGTGTTTAAAGACCTCGTTTGCCCTGACAATGGGAAAACTTTTGGCACAGGAGGAGCGGGTGCTGTATCTGAACCTGGAGGAATTTTCCGGTCTGTCGGTTTTGATGAAAGAAGAATATAAGAGTGATTTGTCGGATCTGTTGTATTTTTACAACGGTGGAAGCTATAATTCGCTTCGTTTGAGCAGCGTTGTCCACACGATGGGGGAGTTGGACTATATTCCGCCGGTGCGCTATCCGGAGGATCTGGATCAGGCGGGAGAGGAGGCAATCGCGGGGCTTATACGGGCAATTGCCGGGGAGAGTGCGTATGATACGCTGGTAGTGGATATAGGAAGCGGGCGCAGGACGGCGCTTTCGGTAATGAAGCTGTGCCGGGTAATTTATATGCCGATCCGGGAAGATCCGGTGTCTTTGGCAAAGCTTAAGGAGCTGGAGCAGTATTTTTCACAGACAGGAAACGGCATGCTAAGGGAACGTATTAAACGCCTGAAGCTTCCGTATCACGGCAGTTTTGGACGGGGCGATTATATTGACCAGCTCTTATGGGGAGAACTGGGGGATTATGTACGGCAGCTGCTGCGGGGAAGCAGTGTGGGCGGATAATGTTCATTGTGGGTTAAATTAGAAGGGGCAAAGTCTTTTGACAGGGATAAATTGAGCGGGATTTTGCCAGTCATTCTAAAGAGTAAACGGTTGTGAGAGAAACAACTGGCAGGGGGAAGTATGCAGGAGCAGAAAATGGTTTTGAGGCAGCGTCTGATGGAGCAGATGGAGAGCCGTATGCAGGTGGAGGATGAGGAGCTGCGCGACCTGATCGACATGGCGATTCTGGAAGCGGCAGAAGGGGCGTATCTGCCGTTAAAAGAGCGGCTTTGTTTGAGAAAAGAGCTGTTTGATTCATTCAGACGGCTGGATATTTTGCAGGAGCTGGTCGATGATCCGACGATCACGGAGATCATGGTAAATGGCACGGAGCACATTTTTGTCGAGCGGCAGGGGCGTGTGGAAGAGTTAGAAAAGCACTTTGATTCGGTAGGGCAGCTAGAGGATCTGATTCAGCAGATTGTAAGCCGTGTCAACCGGACGGTCAATCTGGCATCCCCGATTGCGGATGCGAGACTGGAAGATGGTTCTCGTGTCCACGTGGTGCTGGCACCGGTGGCGTTAAATGGGCCGATTTTAACGATCCGGAAGTTCCCGGAACCGATCACGATGGAACGCCTGATTGAGTTAAAAAGTATCAGCCGGGAGGCAGCGGCATTTTTGCAGAAAGCGGTCGAGCGGGGACTCAATATTTTTATCAGCGGCGGAACCGGATCGGGAAAAACGACGATCTTAAACGCCATGTCCGGCTATATTCCCCAGGAGGACCGCGTCATTACGATCGAGGATTCGGCAGAACTTCAAATCCGCCATGTAACGAATCTTGTCAGCCTGGAAACAAGGGTAGAAAACCGGGATGGTTCGCAGGAGATTTCCATGCGCGATCTGATCCGGGCGAGTCTCCGAATGCGTCCGGACCGCATCATCGTTGGGGAGGTCCGGGGCGGCGAGGCGCTGGAAATGCTGCAGGCGATGAATACGGGGCACGATGGCTCGCTCTCAACCGGACATGCAAACAGCGCCAAAGATATGCTCTCAAGACTGGAAACGATGGTTCTGATGGCAGCAGAGCTGCCGCTTGCGGCGGTCCGGAGCCAGATCGGTTCAGCACTCGATCTGATGGTCCATGTCGGGCGGATGCGGGACCGGAGCCGGAAGGTGCTGGAGATCACGGAGGTGATAGGCTATGAAAATGGGGAAATCCGCCTTTCTCCCATCTATCAGTTTCAGGAAAGCGGGGAGACTGCTTCCGGACAGGTGGAAGGAGCACTTGTCCAGGTTGGCAGATTTGAAGGGCGGCGCAGATTCGCGGGAGGAAGTGCTTTCTGATTACCGGGTTTACCACCTGACGGGGCAGGAGTGGATACGTTACCTTCTGGAGGGAACAGCGGTGTGCGCCGTGACGGCATATGTATTCTACCGTTCATTTCTGGCGTTCGTTCTGATGCTTCCGGCGGGGATGCTGCGGCCGTTTTTTAAGAGGCGGGAGCTCTGCCGCCGGAGAAAAGAGGAGCTGCGGCTCCAGTTTAAGGAAGCGATTCAGATCGTGGCTTCGGCGCTGGCTGCTGGCTATTCAGTGGAAAATGCGTTTATTGCGAGCGTGCGCGATCTGGAAGAACAATACGGAAAAGAAGGGATGATTACCCGTGAGTTTTCATATCTGGCAAGTCAGCTTAAAATGAACCGGACCGTGGAGGCGCTGCTTTCTTCCTTTGCGAAGAGGAGCGGCCTGGATGAGGTGGAAAATTTCTCTGTTATTTTTACTGTATCCAAACGGAGCCGGGGCGAGCTGGCAAGCGTGGTTCACCATGTCGTTCACGTGATTTCGGATCGCATTCAGGTGCGGGAGGAAATTCTCACGATGACGGCAGAAAAGCAGTTTGAACAGAGAATTATGAACCTGATGCCGTACCTGATCGTGCTCTACGTGGATTTGTCATCGCCGGGCTTTTTCTCACAGATGTATGAGACAGCGGTGGGGCGGGTGGTGATGACAGGGTGTCTGGTGGTCTATCTGCTGGCATGGAGGGTATCGGGGAAAATTCTTCAGATTGAGGTGTGAAACAGCATGGGAAAAAAGGGGAAAAAGCAGGTTTTATGCATTCTTTTGGGGATAATTCTGGCGGTTGCGGGATATCTGGTGGAAAAACGGGATGGGGCGCTGGAAGATGGGAACCGGCTGAACCGCTATGCATACGGAGAAGGGGAACGGCAGCAGGAAGTGTGGGTGCGCGGACTGTGCGAGAAGGAGATTCCGGTGGAGATTTCGCTCGTAGAGCGGGAATATGCGGAAGAGGATGCAAAAAAAGCATTGCTGGAGGCGGGAGGTAAACTGGCGGATTTAATTCGGGGAAACAATCTGTCCCTGCAGGAGGTAAGGGAAGATCTACATCTCGTCGGCTGGCTGGAAGAAGAGGGCATCCGGGTCCGCTGGACACCGGAGGATGCGGAATGGATTCAGACGGATGGGACAGTTTTAAATGAAGAATGCCCGGAGAAGGGGATTCAGACAGAACTGACCGCATCCCTGCAGGCGGGGGTATTCAGCCGGGAGTACCGGTTTCCGGTCACGCTATATCCGCCGCTTCAGACGAAGCAGCAGGAAAAAGAGGCAGGTTTTAAGCGGCTGTTAAAGCAGATGGATGAGGCGCAAAGAACGGAAGGGCAGCTGGTTCTGCCAAAGATGTATGAGGGGAAGAATTTATCTTACCGGGTGCGCGGAGACAGGGAATATCTGCTGTTTCCGGTGCTGGGGATTGCGGCGGCAATTCTGCTTCCTCTTTATGAAAAACAGAAGGAGAGTGAGGCGAAAAAGAAGAAAAAGCGGGAGCTGATGGAAGATTATCCGGAGATTGTGTCAAAGCTGACTGTATTTTCCGGGGCGGGGCTTCCGGTCCGCCGGGCATGGGAGCGGATTGTGCTGGAATACGAGGCGGCATGCCGGGCGGGAACACAGACGGAGCGGGCGGCATACCGGGAAATGGCAGCGGCATATCACCGGATGCAGCGCGGTGTCCCGGAATTACAGGCATATGCGGAATTTGGTGCGGGCTGCCGCCTGAGACCGTACCGGAAGCTTTCCGGGCTTTTGGAGCAGAATGTCAGAAATGGGGCAGAAGGACTTCGAAAGGCGCTGGAGACAGAGATGGAGTCGGCGTTTGAAGAAGAGAAAGCACTGGCAAGACGCCGGGGGGAAGAGGCATCCACAAAGCTGATGCTTCCATTGTTTTTGATGTTGATGATTATTATGGTGATGGTTTCAGTCCCGGCGTTTCTGGCGTTTGGGATCTGAAAAATGGGGAGAAAGGAGAAAAAGTATATGGATAAAGCGTATCTGGTAAGAGAAGTAAAATCGTTTCTGATGGACGAGGATGGTGTGGGGGTCATTGAGTTAGTGCTGATTCTGGTGGTTATATGTACTCATTAAAATAGCTGTGTTTTATGTGGAACATGAACCATTAGATGAGAATAGAGCAACAGTGTACACATAGTAGCTGGAAAACTGTGTATGCAGTTAGAATTTACGATAATTTGTTTGATATAGGGAGGAGAGCATGAAGACGCAGAGCAAAAAGAAAAATCAGCGTATTAGTTTATATCGCGTCTGTTTGGAAAAGGATCGAGATTTGATGCAGCTGCGGAGGATGGAGAGTATAGCAACACCGGAACAGATTATAGAGATATTAGCCCCTGTTTTTAAGAGAGTGGATCGGGAACAGGTTGTAGTTTTGTATTTGAACACCCAGTCACATCCGATTGGAGTAGAGATTGTTGCGGTGGGTACCACCTATACGTGTAATATTGAGATAAAAAATATCTTTAAGGGTGCGATACTGGCAAATGCGGTAGCAATCGTAGTTGCACATAATCATCCAAGTGGAGTATCAAAACCATCGAATAGAGATCTTTCCTTAACGCGTCAAATTGCATGGGCGGGGGAGATATTAGGAATCCGTCTGATGGATCATGTGATTATAGGGGAAGAGGAGTTTTACAGTATGAAAAAGGAAAATCCAGGTGTTCCGTTGATTGATATAGGGTTGGATGAGGACTAAGGAGAGTAAGGGTAAGGTGATATAAGCCAAAATGAATATGGTAATGGTGTCAGGATATAACAAGTAAGGTACCATTCCGGCCGCCTGCATCCGCAGGTTGGCGCCCCCTCCCGCCCACTGGCGCTGCCAGCATGAATGCTGTCAAAAACGCGCCGAAAAAGGAGGGTGTAAAATCCCCTTTGCCATCGGTTCCCCTGGGGAACCCCTTTTTCTCCGATTCTCCGTCCAGTTCCTTTATTAAATTGCTGTGCTGCGCTACCTTAGTTTCTTGCTTCTGGTTTTGTGGCGTGGATCATAGCATAAGATTGCCCGGATGCAAGGGTAAATGAACGTGCATACGCCCGCCCTTGCATCCGGGCAATCTTATGCTAAAGCAGATCCCGCACAAAACCCGAAGGAAGCAAGGAACTAAGGTAGCACAGCACAATCACAATTTAACAAAGGAAGAGGACGTAAAATCTACGAAAAAGCACATCCCCTCAGAAAAGCTTCAGAATCTTGATAGCACGAGGGGGCGATCCTCAAAATCGTCGAAAGGAGAAATTGTAATGAGAGATGAAATGAAAATGGCACTGATCGAGGAGCTGAAAGAAAGAGGTTATGAGGCACGGTGGGAAACGGTATTAAAGAATGGTGTTAAAAAAGAGGGCATTTTGATCGGCACAGAAGCAGTGCGTCCGCTTGTGTATGTGGAAGATTTGGAGGAAGAATCTGATACGGTATCAACATTGTGCGAGAAAGTGTTACGTTCTTATCGGATTGGCATGGAAGAAACAAAAGAACTTGATCGGGATAAGATTATGAACCGGGAATACCTTTTAAGTCATCTTACGGTGGGGGTACAGATTGAAGGAAATGAACCGATTATAAAGCGGGCATCGGGGTTAGATGGGATAGATGAATATTTAATGATAGCGGATGAAGGGCTGATTAAAGGCGGTATGAGCTTTGTAAAATTAAATCAACAGATATTGGGAAGAGCCAAAATATCGGAATCAGAGGCGTGGCAGGCTGGCAAGAAAAATCTGCATACTGAAATTGTCATTCGAAATATTGATGTTGCTTTGGGACTGCCAAAGACAGGAGTAGAACTGTATATCATTACAAATAAAAGAGGGATCCAGGGAGGGGCAGCTGTGTTGGATCGCGAAGTAATGAAAAACTTTGCTAAAAAGATTGGAACGAAAAAAATCATGGTTGTACCGTCTAGTGTGCATGAAATGCTGTTGTATCCCAATGGGGAGGAGGCGTACAAAGAGGAATACATAGATATGGTAGATACGATCAACCAGTCGGAAGTGAAACCGGAAGAGCGTTTATTACCGAATGTGTACTTTATGTATTTTGATTAGAGGTAATGACCGGGGAGCGTCTGACTCCCCGGATCATAGAAAGGGTTGGTAAAAGTATGAATGTAAAAAAATACGAAATGAGGGTAAATGAAAACAGTATGCCGTATCTGGTAATGGTAGGAGAAACAGATATATCGGATGCTAAGAGTCATCGGAACTCGAAAGCGATGGCTAAAATTTTCCGGCGGGCGTATCATATAGACAAACTGTCAGAGGAACACATCTATATGATGGCGTTTGATAAGCCGGGGGATTTAATCGGATTGTTTGAATTAAGCCGTTGTACGGGTCAGGGTCATGTTATCAATCCGGCACAGACTATGCAATGTGCCATGCTTGTCGGGGCAGCATCAATTTGTATCGCGCGGAACTGCCACAGTGATGATGTCTTTCCGTTAGCAGAGGATCGAAAATTTGCGGCGGCAGTTGAGATGGCGGCGAGGGTATGTAGAATTAAATTTTACGATTATATGCTTGTTGCCGGCTCACGTAAGGATGCTTACTATAGTTTTCGGTTAAGGGCAAATTTATAAAATAGAGGATGAGGGAAGTGGGTACATAAAAACGGGCCCGGCTTCCCTTATTGTTGGTTCGGATGTTTTTTGATGGAGGAGAGGGAAAAGAGCTGATAGATGTAATCGGTGGGAGGCGGGCGCGGAAAAGGAAAATATTTTATTTCTGCGAAATAAAATATGCTCCGCATGGATGAACACGGGCCGGGAGGCCCGGTATCGAAAATCCGCAAGCGGATTTTGGGCGGCTCTTTGCATGTAAATCGGAATAGCATAAGGTTATTTTAGCCGAATACAGGCTTAAAAACGTAATCATCAATAGAATTTCTTTGTATCTCATAGTATAATATTATCAGTCTAATCGGAAAATAATTACAAAATGCTCTCTTTTTATTGCTGAAAGCAGTATGCAATTTCTTAAGAAAGGACAAAAGGAATGTTTGATTTTGGAAATGCCAATGAGGGACAGAGGCAAGCAATATCGGCAGCAAATGGTCCGGTACTGATAACGGCAGGCCCAGGAACGGGGAAAACGTATACACTGGTTCAACGGGCAATCTATTTAATTGAGGAATGCCATATCCGTCCGGAAAACTTGTTTATAGCAACATTTACGGAAAAAGCGGCAAAAGAATTGATAACTCGAATCACAAATGAATTGGCAAATCGGAATATCACAGTAAATGTCAATGAGATGTATATTGGAACATTTCATTCTCTTTGCTTGCGCGTTTTAAAAGAAAATATTGAATATACACGGCTTCGCAGAAATTACCGTTTATTGGATGATTTCGACCAGAAATATATTATATTTCAAAATATCAGCCGTTTCCGCAAGATTCCACAAGTCGATGTTCTATTTGCCAATAATGGGGCATGGAAGCAAGCGGTAGAAATTTGTAATTATGTGAATAATCTTTCGGAAGAAATGGTTTCGCCAGAAGACCTGATAAATGATTCTGACTCTGCTATTTCATGTTTAGGCAGGATTTTAAAGACTTACCGAGAGCTTCTGACAGAAAATAATTTGATGGATTTTTCTTCTATTCAGATAGAGGCTTATCAATTATTGACGGAAAATCCAGAAATTTTAAAATCGATACAAGCGCAAATTACGCATATTATGGTTGATGAATATCAGGACACCAACTACATTCAAGAGCAGATTGTTTTCCTGCTTGCTGGAAGCAAACAGAATATTTGCGTCGTGGGTGATGACGATCAGGGCCTATACCGTTTTCGTGGGGCTACAATCCGAAATATTTTGGAATTTCCGCAAAAATTTAAAGGTGGAGATTGCAAAATTATTCCATTAACCATCAATTATCGATCCAACAGTGACATTGTTGATTTTTATAACCGTTGGATGATTACAACAGATGGTTCCAAATTTAAGTTTGATTGGGGACATTTCCGTTACAGCAAGCGAATAGAATCCCATGAACAAACTAAGCTAAAGAGTCCGGCAGTTGTAAAGCTGGCAGGAGTTGACGACGAAGATGAGTGGCATGAACAAATTTTGCAGTTTATCAGTAATTTAAAAACATCTGGGAAGCTGAGAGATTATAATCAGATTGCATTTCTTTTCAGTTCCGTTAAACATCTACGAGTTAGGGCATTGGCTGATTTTTTGGAAAAAAATCATATCAATGTGTATTCTCCTCGATCAGATATGTTTTTTCAACGGTATGAGATACAACTTGCTGTGGGATGTTTAATGCTGATGTTTCCACGGTATGTTCAAGGATTAGAAAATGGAACATATGAATTTTTGTTACCGGAGCATCAGACGTATTATCGTAAGTGTATCATTCTGGCGAATGAATATCTGATGAAGCCGGAAAACAAGGAATTACTTAAATGGCTGCGTCGTACTGGAAAAAATCATGTGGGATTACAAGGAACAACAGATTATGCTTATTCTGGTTTGCTTTACCAGCTGTTTGAGTATCAGCCATTTTCGGGAATACTTGATACAGATATGGATGTTGGTGTTGTAGATATTCGTCCAGCGCGAAATTTAGCAAAGCTATCACAGATTATTGGTAAATTTGAATATTTGCACCGTATATATGTCTTAAATGCAAAGTATATCGACGTCAATACAGAAAAACTTTTCAATTTGTACTTCCGATTATTGCTTGATGGTGGAATTACAGAATATGAAGATGATTCTGAATATGCACCAAGTGGATGTGTTTCATTTCTGACAATTCATCAGTCAAAAGGAATGGAGTTTCCAATCGTTATGGTGGATTCATTAGGAAATGTACCACGTAAACAGTCAAATGATTTGATGCTCAGAATTGAGGAGCAGTATTTTAGACGTCCAGCATTTGAACCGCATGACAGGACGAAATATTTTGATTTTTGGAGATTGTATTATACAGCATTTTCCAGAGCGCAGGATTTATTGGTATTGACTTGTAACGAGGATAAGCGGACACCAAGCAAATATTTTCAGGATTTGTACGAAGAACTTCCATCAGTGAGAAGCAAGGAATTTCAACTTTCCGAATTTGATTTTAAACCGATTAAAGATGTAAATATAAAGCAAACGTTTTCCTTTACTTCACATATTTCGGTTTATGAAACTTGTGCATTGCAATATAAATTCTATAAAGAATTAGAATTTATTCCCGTCAGAGCGGGCGCTATGCTGTTCGGTACGTTGGTTCATGAAACAATAGAGGACATTCATCGAGCAGCGCTTCGTCACGAAGAAAGTGATATAACACCGGATAATATTTCAAGTTGGTTTGCGTCTAACTACGATTCCCTGTCTAAGACAGAACATTCCTATCTTGCGGAACCGCAGAAAGAAGCAGCGCTAAAGCAAGTGCTTCGTTATGCAGAGCGCCAGCAGGGAGATTGGAGTGCAATTCAACAGGCAGAGGTAGATGTAAGCCTAGTGAAACCGGAATACATAATCGAAGGAAAGATTGATCTTATTAAAGGTGAAGGAGATACCGTTGAAATCGTGGATTTCAAATCAGAGCGTAAACCTGATATGGAGAAGATGCGAGATAAGATAGAGCATTATCGTCGTCAGCTTCATATATATGCCTACTTAGTTGAGAAGCGAACCGGTAAAAAGGTTAGTAAGATGAATCTCTATTATACGGGAGAAGAAAACGGTGTGCCGACCATTACATTTCCTTATACCAAATCTGCGATTGAAGGGACAATGGCTACCTTTGATGATACGGTTCATAGGATCATGAAAAAAGATTTTCACAAGTGCGCTAATGATGCGAATGTTTGTAAGAACTGCGATTTCAGATATTATTGTAAAAATAAATGAAACTACGGAGGAATAGAAAATGAATGAAAATGAACAGCTCTCATTTGATTTTGAGCCGCGTCCAACAATAAAAGGATTTCCGGAACTTCGATGGACAGGAAAGCGTCCGTACCGTTCCACGCAGTATTATCCGGCCCAACTGAAAGAAACATATGGTGAGGCTCAAGATGATTGGATCAACAAGATTTTCTGGGGTGACAATCTCCAGGTTATGAGCCATCTGCTGAAGGAGTATCGTGGAAAAATCGACCTCATTTATATTGATCCTCCGTTCGACAGTAAGGCCGATTACAAAAAGAAAATTGATATAAAAGGTGTCGGCAAGACAGAGAGCGACAGTTCTTCATTTGAAGAGAAACAGTATGGTGATATTTGGACGAATGATGAGTATCTCCAGTTTATGTACGAAAGGTTGACTATTCTCCGTGAGCTACTTTCTGATACGGGGTGCATTTACCTTCACTGCGACTGGCATAAGTCTCATCATCTTAGAATGTTGATGGACGAGGTTTTCGGGCCAGACAAATTTGTAAACGAAGTTATTTGGCACTATTCAGGAGCTGGTACACCTAAAGGTTGCTGGGCTAAACGCCACGACAATCTGTTCCTTTATTCAAAAACTTCAAAATATACATTTAACGCTGACGAGGTACGCACCGAATACGCAGCGACCACCGTCGAGCGTTTTAGCCACGCAATCAACAATGTCAGAAATGGCATTAACTTTGGATCACAGTCATTGAATCCACTCGGAAAATATCCAGAGGATGTCTTGGATGTTTCTATTGAAGCTCCATCGGCAAATGTCAGGACTGGTTATCCTACTTAGAAGCCTGAAGCCTTATTGGAAAAACTGATAAAAGCATCTTCCAATCCTGGTGATATTATATTTGACTGTTTCATGGGCAGTGGAACCACCCAGACTGTTGCCATGAAGCTCGGGCGCCGATTTATCGGTGCGGACATCAATCTCGGTGCAATCCAGACTACCACCAAACGTCTGCTCTCTGTTGCAAAAGAGCTGGAAAGAAGCCAAACCGGCATGAAATCAGCTGATGACACGAAATATACGGATTTCGAAATATACAACGTCAATAACTATGATTTTTTCAGAAATCCAGTGGAGGCCCGTGATCTGTTAATAGAAGCCTTAGAAATACAGCCCTTCCCGAAGAATCAAGTTTGGGATGGTGAATTAGATGGCAGAATGGTTAAAATTATGCCAGTGAACCGTATCGCAACGAAAGCTGACTTAAAAGAATTACTTGCTAATTTACCATACAATTCTTATGAAAAGAAGAAAGAGGAAACACCGAACCAGCCAGTAGAGCGTATGACGATTGTTTGTATGGGACATGAGCCAGATTTAAAGGCTTCTTTGGAACAGGAACTTTCCGACTATAAGGTAGATGTTCAAATTTTGGATGTTTTGCGAGATAAGGCAGATTTACAGTTAAAGCGTGAATCCGAGGCAGAAATTGTCCGTGAAGGAAACAATTTGGTTATTCGGGCATTTTATCCGATGAATCTAATGCAGAAACTATCTCTCCAGAAGGAATATGTAGAGGATTGGAGACAGCTGGTAGATTCCATTATGATTGACTGGAATTTTGATGGTGTGGTTATGCAGCCATCGGTTATTGATATTCCTGCTAAAAATGAAATGGTACAGGGGATTTATAAAATCCCAGAAGATGCAGGGACAATCAAAATTAAGATTACAGATTTACTTTCGGAATCGTTGGAAACGGAGGTACGTTAAATGGCAAATGCTTATGACTCCGATTTTTCATTTAATCAACAGTTATGGTATTATTATACGGAAAATAGAGGGAAGATCCGATCCAGATATAATGATTTGACGCGTAAATTCCTTTCTTATAATGATAGGGCAGAAAATGAAAACGCATATCTCAGGAAACCACAGTTTGAAGCTTTAGAGATGTACGTGTTTGTAAAAGAATTTATGAACAATCAGCAGGTTTATGAGATGTTTGATGATTGGAGAAACAGAAAGAACCGTTTTTCTGACGCGTCATACTATGCCTTGGAAAAGGACGGTCAGATTCGTTTAGGAGATGATCTGACAGAAAAGCAGACGGACGTTTTATTCAAACAAATGAAAAAATATTGTGAGAGCTACCCGAATTATATTTATGCTCTAACAATGGGATTGGGTAAAACAATTTTAATGGCAACATGTATTTTTTATGAGTTTTTACTTGCAAACAAATATCCAAGGGACAAACGTTTCTGCCATAATGCGCTTGTTTTTGCACCAGATAAAACAGTTCTGCAATCGCTTAGAGAGATTATGACTTTTGACAAAACAAAAGTTGTTCCACCGGAGTATGCTAGGGTGCTGGATTCAAATATTAAGTTTCATTTTTTGGAGGAAACCGGAACTATTTTGCATACAATCGATGATTCTGATTTTAATATTATTATTTCTAATACTCAGAAAATCATTGTAAAGAAAAAGCGCAAAGCAGAAACTCCGAGTCAAATTCTCTTTAATGGCTCCAGTTCCCTGCTTTCGGCGGTCTATGGTGGCGATGATGATGGAGAGGATGCTTGGGATGACTCTACGCTGATGGATAATCAAAGATTCAAGAAACTTTGTCGCTTGCCACAGCTAGGCGTTTATGTGGATGAGGCACATCATTTATTTGGAGCAGATTTGGAAAAGCAAATTCGTTCCAGCGGAGCAAGTAAAACCAGTTTGCGTGATACCATTAATCTTTTAGCAGCCAATACTTCTATTGTTGCGTGCTATAACTATACGGGAACCCCATATGTAAAGAATCAGCTTCTACCGGAAGTTGTTTATGCGTATGGATTGCGAGAATCTATATGGAATGGTTATTTAAAGGATGCTGATCCAATAGGATTTGAAAATGTCAAGAACGATGAATTTTTGACAACAGCAGTTACAAAGTTTTGGGAGCGTTATGGAGGAAAAACTTTTGAAGGCTTGAAACCGAAATTGGCAATCTATGCGTCTGGTGTTACAGAAGCGGTTGACGAAGTAGTACCAACACTCGAAAGAATATTATCAAAGCTGGGAATCCCTGCTTCTGCAATTTTACTGAATGTTGGGGATTCAAAGTACACAAAAGATGAGGATATCCGAAACTTTAATAATTTGGATGTTTCAGGTAGCGAAGGAAATAATAAACAGTTTATTGTTTTAGTAGAAAAAGGAAAGGAAGGATGGAATTGTCGTTCTCTGTTTGGGGTTGCGTTGTATCGCAGTCCGAAATCGAAGATTTTTGTCTTACAGGCAACAATGCGTTGTCTCCGTGCTATTACAGACGAGCGACAGAGGGCAACAGTCTTTCTTTCTAAGGAAAATTATGATACTCTGGATGATGAGCTTCATAAGAACTTCAACATGGAAATAAAGGATATCAAGAATCCAATAAAGGATGATCGTCACAAATATAAGGTACGTGTGTTACCGCCAGCTAGAACGATTACATTGAAACGAGTTTGGCATGAATATACAGTTCATGAAAAAGAATATTCAGAACCGATTAATTTTGGCTTGATGACAGCAGATTTATCGAAATATGCCAGCGTTATGTATGAACGTGATAGCATTGCTCGGGATACAACGGTCAAAGAAACAAATATTGATTCAGTTCAGAATAATATGAAATACAGCGCGTTTTCTCTTACTGGAGAAATTGCCCGGTATTTGAATATTTCCTGCATTCTTGCATCGAAGATTTTAAATGAAGCGGAAGATGGAATAGAGATGATTCTGGATGCCGTTAACAAATATAATAAGGTACTGGATGATATCATTATTCCTAGAGTTTTTCATGCCTTGTTTGAAGTAACTGCCGAGAAGAAAACGGAAGATCGCGAAGTTGTACTGCTTCGAGAGCCTAAGAACGCAGGGTACTATGAATTTTCCGCAAAGGAAGATTTGGTAATTACGAATCAATATAGAGGATTTACACCGGAGGAAATTAAGAAGAGCTTTCATGCGGATACGTACTGTTTTGATTCTATCCCAGAAAAAGAGTGTTTCATGCAGTATATTACAAGCGATAAGGTCTGTGAAGTGTACTTTACCGGAATGTTTACCTCTAATCAAGGTGATTTGTCAGTACATTATTATGATCCGGAGTCAGGGCGAGTTCGGCAGTATTATCCAGATTTTCTTGCGAAAATGGCAGATGGTTCTTATCAGCTTATTGAAGTCAAAGGGGATAATAAAATTGACGATGAAGTCGTTAAAGCAAAGGCAGAAGCTGCGGAGGAAATGGCAGTGGCCAGCGGTGTAAAATATCTGATGTACGCAGGCAGTACAATCGTAAAAACACATATTCTTGATGAAGATTTACAATCGAATTTCTTACTTAGCAACGACTAAGTCCAAAGCGATCAACGTTTATAAGTTGGTCGCTTTTTTTCGTGGAAAATTGTTCTGTGAAATATAAAGAAATGCGTCATAGTGTATGAATATATATCCATTAAATTAGGCTGCTCGGAGACGGGCAGCTATTTTTGTGCGATTTTAGAAGTGTGCGACATACTGAATACGTAACTGAAAACCAATATTTTTATGAAAGGGGATGTCTGAAATGACAATCTTATCTTTACTTAACTTTGTGGGAATTTGGATTCCCGCAGTGATGTCGGCGCTCTATGCCGGACTGATGAAGCAGCTGAATCCGGAGTATATCGTTACGATGAATACGTATATTTCTGGACTGAGAATCGGCTTTTTTGTGATGCTCCTGAATCTGCTTGTAAATGTGGTGACATTTTCCAACGGAAAACGTAAATATGGACCGTTTGATGCACTGGAATTTGAGCGTGATCCGTATAGTCATCCGACAAAAAAGTTGTCGGCTACTTATCCGGCAATACCAGAGGAAATGACAGCGAAGCAGCCAAGTGGAATTGTAATAGGAAAACGGGGAAAAAGGTATGTATGCAACCAGTTATCGAAGTCTGGAGCACATCATACGATTATCCTGGGAGAGAGCGGATGCGGAAAAACCAGTACGGTAGTATTGGACACTTTGTTGTGCAATGCCGAAACAGCGATATTTGCGATTGATGTAAAGGGGGAGCTACATCAAAAAGGGGCCTGTTTAGGTGATGCGAATGTAATGATTGTAGACCCAGAAGATCGAGGAACGTATGGCTATGATCTTTTCTATGCGTTACGAGAAAATCCGTCCGATCAAGAAGTATTGGATACGTTGCGCGATACCGTGCTGTCGTTGATACCGTTAAGGGCGGACGAAAAAAATCCATTTTGGCCCCGAAGTGCTCGTTCTCTGTTGCTGGCATTAATGCTTTACAGTTATCACAGAGGAATCAAAAACGTGATTGATATTGCGGATGAAATTACAAAAGATTCTATACGCAGCATGGTCGAAGAGGTATTTAACGAGTCGGCAGAAGATTCCACAGAGCATAAATTGATTTCTACATTTTACTCATTACCGGATGAGACATTGGGAAGCGTCAATGGACAGATGCAACAAGCAATGGAATTATTTATCACGGACGAAAATATCCGCTATATGCTCCGGGACAACTTAAAAATCATGAGGCCAGTGAACCTGAATGAAGGAAAGAAAATTTATCTTTCTATTAAGGAAGATAAGCTGTTGGCCTATGCACAAGTACTGCATTTGATTGTCAATCAGACACTGACAGAAATGGAGCGGAGGCCGGAGGGCAGTGCTACGGTGCTGATTATCATTGATGAGTTGCCAAGGATTTTATCCGTAGGAAAGATTGCGAAGCTGGAAAATGCACTAGAGACATTGCGTAGCCGTAACGTTACCTTAATGCTAATTGCACAGTCGCTGGAGGCGTTGGAGCGTGCTTATGCAAAGAAGGATATTGATGCGATGGTGGCAAACTGTCCGTATAAAGTTATTTTGAGTGCAACATCAATCAGTACGCAGGATACGATCCGTAAATGGGCCGGAAAGTATAAGGAATACAAATACACGCGTAGCGGAACCGGGAGCAAAAAAAGTACATCGGTGACAATGGAGGATAAAGATATTGTAGAGGGTTCGGATCTGCTGACATTACCTAAGACGCAGGAAGCGATTGTCATTACGCCATATGGATACAATCGAGTAAAAAAAGTTCCTTATTATAAAGATAGATTGATCGCGCCGATTGCGAAGAAAATTAAAAGACAGAATGAGATTTATGTAAAGGTTCAGTAGTAACGTACATCGGCTTCCAATAAATTTTGGAAGCCGGAATTTAAAAATATAGGGGAGACCAGTTATGGAAGATAAGAAAAAGACGATTGAGGAAGTGCTGGAACGTTTAAAAGCCGGAACGGAGGCTGTGTTCGAAAGTGAGAATTATAAAGAATTATTGAAGGTAACGGCAAAATTGTATCATTATAGCCTCAATAACTGCATTTTAATTGCAATGCAGTGCCCGGGAGCTACCTATGTGGCAGGGTATCAGATGTGGCAGCGCGAGTTTAAACGCAACGTGAAAAAGGGGGAAAAGGGGATTCGGATCATTGCTCCTTGTTCCTTTAAAAAGTGGAAGGAGGAGGATTTGATCGATCCGAAGAGTGGTAAGCCAGTGATAGGACCGGATGGAAAGGCTATGAAAAAGAAAGAAGAAGTAGAGATTCCATCTTATAAAGTTGCCTATGTATATGACGTGTCTCAGACTGCGGGGGAGCCATTGCCAGAGCTTGTCCATGACTTAAATGGTGACGTGGAGCGTTATGTTATGTATAAGAGTGTGTTGGAAAAAATTGCACCGTGTCCAGTGCATTATGCAGAGATAAAAGGAACTGCTCATGGGTACTATGATCTGGCGAATAAAGAAATTGTGGTACAGGAAGGAATGTCGCAGGAACAGACCTTAAAAACATTGGTGCATGAAATAACGCACGCGCAGCTGCATGACAAAGACACTGGTAGCGATAATCAGGTGGGATGGAACGCTGCGGAAGTAGAAGCAGAATCTGTGGCCTTTGCAGTCTGTGAATATCTGGGGATCGATAGTAGCGACTATAGTTTTGGATATGTAGCTAGCTGGTCTCGGGGAAAGGAACTGGAAGAATTGAAAGCATGTTTGTCCACGATTCACGGTACCGCTGTTGCAATGATAAAAAATATTGAGAAGAATCTGATCGTAATGGAAGAAGATGCTGATTGTATGCAGACGGAATTAGATATGAAGAAAAAGACTGTTATGAAATTATAGGTGAATTTATATGGAAAAAGACGAATTAAAAAAGTTACAGGAAAAGCACCGGAAAGAGGCGCAGGAAATCAGAGCGGGCATTAAAGCCCGCAAAAAAAGAACACATCGACTGATTGTACACGGGGCTATTTTAGAAAAAGTGGTGCCGGAAACGGCAGATATGGATGAAGAAGAATTATTGAAGGTTTTGCTGTTGGCATGTTCACCGGAAAAAATGGCAGAATATCGCAAAAAAGTGGCGGGAGGGGACTGAAAAGTCCCTTCTGCTTTTTTAGAAGGGCGCACTTATACATAACCCGCTGGGTTATGGTGCGCTCTGCCGAGGGCTTGCCGTCATGGACGGCAAAAGGGAAAAAAGTTTCCCTTCGGCGGACAAGCCGCCTACCCATTTCAAAGAATTTGAAATGATACGCCATACTGTATACGTCTAAACTAAAGGAGGTATAGTATGGCGATTTATCATTTATCGGTAAAAATCATATCGCGTAGTCAGGGGCGTAGTGCAGTTGCAGCCGCAGCGTACCGGGCGGCAGAAATACTGGAAAATGAGTATGATGGCGTTGTACATGATTTTAGAAAAAAAGGATGGGTAGAACACAGAGAAATATTAATACCGGCTCATGCGCCGGTGGAATACAGTGATCGGCATATGTTGTGGAATGCGGTAGAAAGAAGTGAAAAAAGAAAGACAGCGCAGTTGGCACGTGAAGTAGAAATTGCGTTGCCACGTGAGCTGAGTTTGCCGCAGCAAATAGAGCTGTTGAGACAATACATCGAGGACAAATTTGTTGCAGAGGGTATGTGTGCGGACTATGTAATTCACAATCCCCCGCTTCGTGATGATAAAAACCGTCCGGTAGACTATTCTGGAAATGTTCTAAAGGATAAAAAAGATTATATTTTCCCGAACCCCCATGCGCATATTATGCTAACGATGAGACCAATTGATGAGAATGGTAAATGGGAGCCCAAATCGGCAACGGAGTACGTATGTATAAGAGATGGAATTGAAATTGGACTGACTGCGGAGGAGTTTAAAAGCAGGAAAGAGGACGGATGGCAAAAACAGTACCAGTATCAAGATGGCAAGAAAAAAGTTTGGCTTACGGATGAAGAGGGAAAACAGCGTAATCTAACCAGAATATCTAAAACTCCAAAACAGTCAAAATTTGGGCGCCAGAATCCGATAGTAGAGCGCTGGAATAGCAAGGAGCGTGTTTTTGAATGGAGGGATAGTTGGGAATTTTACTGTAATCGTTACTTACATAAGGCAAAAATAGATGCCAGGATAGATGCCAGAAGTTTTGCAAAACAGGGTCGGGAAGAATTGCCTACCGTGCATCTGGGGGTTGAAGCAAATGCGATGGATAAGCGGGCGGAGCGATTGGAAAGAATCGGAAAATCAGGAGTGCGTTCAGAAGCGGGAAAAATTAACCTTGAAATTCGCAGATATAATGAGCTTATTCGGAAATTACGGAAGTTAACGGAACAACTTACCAATGTGATTCGGGAGAAACTGGCAAACTTGCGGGCGGCGTTGATAGGGGTGGAATATCATCTGGTGACGGCAAAAGAAAAATTGTCGGGTGGAACGCGCGAACGCTATCATCGTTTAGAGGCATACATAAAGGAAGATAGTCGTTACCATGAAAAGATAGAAAATCTGGAGAGGGAAAAGGAAGACATTGCACAGGCAGCCCAAAGAATCCGCATTTGGGAGTTTGGAAAACGAAAGGAAGTTCAGGAGCGGCAGGAGGAAAATAAAAAAACAGAGGAGCTTGTCACGCGGTTACGCAGTCAGCTGCCGGAACACTATGGATTGGATGGGGCGGGCGTAAGTTTAAAAAAGGAATTTAGTAAACTGGAATATGTGGCGCGTTATGAAGAACTGGAAAGAGATGCACAGCATAGAAAAGCAATCTTGCTGGGGCAATATCAGAGGGAGTGGCGGGAAGCCAAAGAAGATTTGGAAGAAGATATGTACCTGCTGGAACGAGTGCAGAGTGAAGAAAAGGTAAAGGGAATTTTAAATTTGGAGTATCAGAAGGAATTTGATGAAATAAGATATCAGAATGCAGCAAATACGGTGGATAATAATTTGCAACGGATTCAAGGCGGAGATAAGGAAAAAAAGAGACGTATGAAAACAATATGACATAATAAAAACCATGGAGCGCATGGTTTGGCTCCATGGTTAAAAAGAAATGGCATCACATTGTTCGTATTCATCAGATTTAATACCTGTGCGCAAATATGCCTCTTTTATAACATAAAACTTATCAGGATCGATTAAAATGACGGACATAAGTAAATTAAACGAACTATAGCTACCGAAATATTGAAGACTAGAAAAAGTATCTTCTGAGGTAACAACAAAGGATACTTTAGGAGTTGAAAACTTTATCGTCTTTGTCCCAATATCTATATCTTGCGTAGAACGGATGGGCTCGCATTCTGGATTAATTAACATGAGTGAATAATAGTTGTTATAAGCAATATATCCAAAATCGCAACGCAAATATTGACAGAATATTTCAAGTGGATGTTGCAATGAAGAAGTTTTAGCAGGCATATCGGGTATAAAACGAAATTGCCAAAGATCAACAGGGGCGTTATCAATTGCACATGTAAGTATACCAGGATTAAAAGGGTGTAAAGATGGACGCGTTAAACCTAATAATGGTCTTGCATTGCATCCTTTTCTTTGTATTGCAAGTAATAGTAATCCTGCATAACGATCTCGGGTGGAATCCTCTAATAAAGGAAGAGAAGGCATATAGTTTGCTTCTGTGGTTTCTTTGTCAGAGTCCGTGGTAGTAGTTGCCATTATTAATTCATTTAATGTAACGCCATTCTGAGCGTGATCTGCAATTTTTTGTAAAGTCCGTTGTGTAGGTGCCTGATCAATTTTTCCGTTGAGCATTAGGTTCATGCGCGGAATACTGATTTTACAATCTGTGGCAAAAGCCCGTTGTGAGCGTCCACCTTGTGCCTTGCGTACAACGCTTGCAAATTTTATAGGATCGAAGTTACCAGACATATCCATTGTGTTCTCCTTTTTGATAATGGCATTATAGCATTTTTAAATGGAAAGGAAAAGAAAAATTAATATATAATAGGGGAAAATAATGTAATATCCTAAAAAGATAACAATAAATAAATTTAAATGATAATATTATGTTGACATATGTATCCATTTATGATAATATAATTGCGTAAACAGTAGATATAGTAAAAAGATACGAGAGCATTTTAGTGGAAGGGGGTGTTTATTATGGAGCATCGTTTCAAGGTCGATAAAATACTGGAAAAAGGAAAGGCTTATTACCTTATCCGTGATCAGGTTGATTATACGTCCCCTGGGATGGAAAACTACTTTTTGGTTCATCTGGTTAAAACGGGAAAGTCTCCAAATACTGTTAAAGCTAAGGCGTTTGCGATTAGCTACTATAAAAATTATTTAGATGGAAAAAATGCGTCGCTGACGGATGTGCTACAGATGTCATTTGCAGAACAGATGGAACATTTTCATGGATTTCTGGTGTGGTTGAAAGCCGGATTACATAAAGAAGATGCAAAATCTACAGGAAATGGCACATGTAATAGTTACCTAAAAGCGGTTTTTAACCTGTATGATTTTATTGCTTTGCAGTATAGGGCGAAAGTTTTGAAAGTTACGGGGGAGACTCAGCGTAGCATTTATAACAGCTTGGGTGTTGGGATCAAAGTTTGCGGAAAGACTTTTGAAGGATTTTTGCGGGAAACTGATCCGATGCGTCCAATTGTAAGCAAAAGCGAGGTTAAGACGTTATTGTCGGTATCGGCGAATCTGAGAGATAAATTGCTGATCCTTGTGCTTGCGGACACCGGATGCAGAATCGGTGAGTGCCTTGGTGTACGCTATACGACAGATCTGGATTATAAGCATAAGCAAATCAAAGTCGTTTTCCGTGATAAAAACGAAAATTTTGAACGGGCGAAAAATGCGGAGGAACGCTGGATGTCCGTATCCGATGAGACATGGGATGTTTTGCAGATGTATCTGACGGAGTATCGCGACTGGTTAAAGCAAACAGAATTGCTTTTTATAACAATCGGAAAAGAGGATCATGGAAAACCGTTAAAGTCTGGGACGGTATATAAGATGTTAACCCGTCTGGAGAAAAAGACTGGCATCCATGTCTCACCACACCAGTTTCGCCGTTGCTATGCTAATGAGAGAAGAAAAGCAGGCTGGCGAATCGAGGAGGTTGCAGTCGGTATGGGGCATCGTAGTATTACTACTACAAGTCAGTACTATCAGTTGGATGACGAGGAGAAAGAAAAGGCAAGCAAGGCTTTTTTTGCATCTGCGGAGAAGCTGGTAGGAGATATCAGGGGGCTGTTGTGATGCTGGAAAATGCTTTAAGAATTTATGCACAGGATGCATTGGATGAGCAGTTAAGTGGTGTTTCATTTATAAATGGGAAGCCAAGACAGGCGATTCTGGATATCTTACGAGAGTATGGGATCGTGGACTTGAAAGATGTTACAACGGATACTTTGTTGGATTATCGTGCATGGATCTTTGCACGGTCGGATCTTTCAAAGGCTCAAAAAGTTTACGCTGCCACGCTGTTGGAGGCGGCTGTTTTGGCATTTTATACAGCTACATCCCCCCAATTGCTGGAAGAAATCGTAAATAATGTGGGAGTGAGCCGGGCAGTTGGAAATAAAACGGCGATGTTTTTATTACAGTCCGGGATTGATAAGGCATCGGATATTACATATGAAATCCGGAAACAGTATCAGTTTTATTTGGAAAAAACGATCGCACCGTTGAAAGTGCAGGAATATCTGAAAGTTTTGGACATTTTAAAGCTGGATGCAATCAGGGATGGAAGTAATATCCATTTAGCTGGTAAGCAGATGCCGCAATTTCAGGAAAAAGCATTCTTTTTGATGTACTATCCAGTCCATGAAATCGCAACCTCATTTTACTACACACGGGATAAAGAAGAGCTGTTATTCGATTTTGGACTTAGCGGTTCAAAAAAGATGAAAAAGCAGATTTTTGATTTTTTAGTGCATGTGGTTGTAGAAATGAAAAATCAACAGATCCGGCATGATTGCTTTCTGGTTTCGTTAAAAAGGCTGTATTTATATTGCATTGAGCATGACATAGCAGATATGGAATTGTTAATGCAGCATGATATAGATGGTTTTCGTCACAGTATGGAAGGAAGAGTGGGAACGAAGCTTCAGGTGTATTTATCGATTGTGGATAATATACGCGAATATTTGTTCCTAAGTGCAGAAAAGACAAATTGGACAGCCACTGTTTGGTATTTGGATCGTTTTTCGTTTCCAGAAGAACGGTACAATCCGGCAAATCAGATTCGTAGATTTCGGTTTGCAGATATTTATATCGATGAAAATCGCGAATATTTTCAGGGGTATATAAGATATTTGCTTGGCATCACGGACAAAGCAATTGTTAATATTCGGGGAAAGTTTAATCGTTTACATAACTTCTTTTCTTACTGTGAGAAGCATCATATTTGTGTGATGAAGGTAACAGTAAAGCAGATAGATATGTATTTTTCACAACTTGGCACGAAAGAAATTCAAAATGTCACGTTTAATAAATACATTGTAAATGTTTATGAATTTTATGAATATTGGCAAAGTAAAGGCGTAGTTGTATCGATACCGTTTACGATAGAGTACTATTATAAAAAATATTTTGCAAAGCACAATGATCGTGTCGTTTCAGAAGATGTTCAGATGCAGTTACTGGAGTCCTTAGACCTACTGCCGTATCATTTAAGGCTAATGTTTTTAACTTTGTGGGTGGTGGGATTACGTTTAGAAGAGGTGTGTTCCTTAACCGGAAAAACATTTATTTTGCGGGACGGAGTCGGATTTATCTGGATCCGTCAGACGAAGCAAAGAAATGAAAAAATTATTCCGGTATCGCGAGTTTACTATGATCTGATGATAGATTATATAGAAAAAATGTCGGTTGGAGAAAATGACTACATTTTCAAAAATAAGAAGAGCGGAGCATACTATACAGGGACTTTTCGCAAGCAGATAAAGGCTCATTGTGATGCAATCGGATTAACCGCGGCTGGCTACAGATTTCGTGCACATGATTTCCGCCATACAGTTGCAACCGATTTACATGATACAGGAATCTCCATACAGGCATTACGTGAGTATATGGGTCACCGTCATGTAGATATGACGCGGCAGTATATCGATATGTTACCGAAGCGAGTCGCGAGGATGAATAAAGAGTATTTTTCAAAAGAAGAAAATATTCTTGTAGATCGGGAGGAGACGGAACATGAATGAAAAATCAGATCTGAAAAGATATCTGGATAAGATCAGAGCGGATACGATAAAAAATGAGTCGATTAAAATGAATGTTACGTCATTTTTTATGGAGAGACTTGAACATTTGAGCGAAGGAAGCGTAAAAAGCGAAGTATACAACGTGAAAATCCTTGTCAGATTTCTGAGTGAAAAAACGGTTGATGAGAATCTGACGGATGCGTCAGAGGAAGATGAGTGCAGAGCCTATGAAAAATGGCTCCTGAAAAGTGGCTTTAAGATGTTTTCTGAAAAAACGAGAGGCGGGGAGGTGCGGCGTGAGCAGTGCGCCCACCTCCGGTGCTATCGTCAGTTTTTAACCTATGTATACAAGCAGAGCGGAAAATACGGGGAGGATGTTTGGGAGCTTTCTCAATTAGGTTTTGAAGTTGAACAAAATCCCAGCAAAGTCGTAAAAAGGTTATTTTTTAAGCAAATCAAGCAAAAGGAAATCCGCGAAGAAGCGAAAAAGGCAGTGCGGTTATTATTAGCCGGGCAAAAAGCGCTTACAGTGCATGAAGAGCTTGCAACTCTGAAAAGATTTTCTGCTTTTTTAAGCAAGGAACATCCCGAAGTGACGTCGATGCGGGAGATTAACCGGGATATTGTAGAGGAGTACCAGATTAGCATAAAGACGAAACAGAAAAAAGCGTCCTTGCATTCTGAAATTGCTCATTTAAAGACTTTTTTGGATGAGATTAGAAAAGTCTGTGATTACCCTAATTTGTACAATATCATTTTGCCGGGAGATCTCCCAAAGCAGACCAAGGTGTTGTATCGCACTTATTCGGATGAGGAAATCATGCGTTTAAATGCGGCGATAGTCCAAGCAGATCCACAGACAGGACGGGCTTGGATCTTACAGGAGTTATTAGGAACACGTATTTCGGAGGTTTTATCACTGACAATGGATTCGATTGTATCGGATCGAGAGTTATACATTCAGCAGTACAAATCCACACATGGATATAAAAAGCCGGTAAGCGAAGACGTGATAAAGCTGATTCATAAAGCTGGGGAATATACGAAGGAAAAGTTTGGTACCACAAAATATATTTTTGTTGCGGAGCGAGATCCGGAGCGCCCCATGTCATATGGAACGCTGCGGGGACGGATCAAGAAAATCATTGCTGAGTATGACTTGCGCGATGATACGGGTCAGTTATTTGGTGTCAGAACGCACTTTTTACGGCATGCATATGGCCAGCGTTTAGTGGAGCTGGGGTTTGATGATGTTACAATCGCTCAACTATTGGGGCATAGATCGTTAAGCTCAGTAAAAAACTACCGTAAGCTGCGGAAGGAGTATTTGGCGGTAGAAACGCAGGCTTTTCGTGAGAGAAAAGATGAAATTTTGAAAAGTATAGTAGAAGGGTGGTGTAATTATGACAAGCAAGACGGCAGCTATGGTGGCGTATAATCATCAGAAAAGCCAGGAAATGGCAGAAATGACATGCAAGCTAATCGATCGTTTAGTGGCGGCGAAAGAAATCGTGACGATTAAACGGTTGATGCGGGAAACGGGGGCATCACGCAGCTTTTTTTATAAAAATGCTACCGTAGTAAAAAAACTGGGTGAGGCGCGGGAGCGGCAGATGAGTAATGGTTTTACAGCAGCGCCGAAGGTTGTGCTGGATTCAGCGATGGAAAGAGTCTTAGAGTTGCAGAAAGAAGAGCTTGAAAAAGTGCGCAAAGAGCGTGATGAACTGAAAACGGAGTGTGATAAACTCAAAAAAGCACTGGACAAGCGGGATTTAAAGAGATTTTTGTAGCAAGGAGAAACGGCGATGAAAACAGTAATTTTATTTAGTTCCATCGAGCATGCGCGTTTCTTCCATAAGATGTTAAATGCGTGTTACTGTAAAGATACATGCCATCAGGCGTTGCTTTATAGTTTAGGGATTTGTAAAGAGACGCGGGATCATTTTAGAGAGATTTATGATTTCAAGACAGATTTTATAAATTTTAGATGTTTGCGTGATGGCTGGCAGACGAGTGAGAGTAGTCGTGTAGTGCGCCTGGCATTTAACCTTTATTTTTGCGGCGTGCCATCGATTGATGATGTAAAAAGTGTTTTGGAAGAGGCGGAGCTTTATACGCCGGACGCACTTTTTGCCTGTGTTTACGCCCCCTATTTTTGGCAGGCGATAAAGCTTCGGTATCCGGAGTATTGTGATAAGGAGGTGAGCTAGTGGGATACGAAAAAATTTCTGTTCGTACAAAAATGGGCGAGATTAAAACGGTAGGGGCGCTTGCACCGGTGTCCGCGGAGACGTTGATGGAAAAAGAAGTCGAAATGCCGGAAGAGATTGTAAAAGGATTACTTCCGGTTGGGGCTGCAATTCTTGCGGGTGCCCCTAAAAGTGGAAAATCGTACATTGTTATGACATTGGTGTTAGCGATTGCCACAGGAAAGGATTTTTTGGGTTATTCGACAGAAAAAAGCCGTGTATTGTACTTAGATCTGGAAACCCCAACACATTTACACCAAAGGCGTATGGAGCAGCTGGCAGGATCGGAAGATGTACTTTCCGGTGTGGATGTGGTTACGCAGAGCAATCGAGATACGGTAAGCACTTTAGGCGAAGGTTTTGAGGAGCAGATAGGTGCATATTTGGATACGCATACGGATTGCAGAGTAGTTGTGATCGACACGTTAGGAGAGATTATGACGGTAGGAACATTGGAAGAAACACGTTCCGGGAGTCAGTATGCGAGGGAAAAGGAAGCATATGACCATTTAATTACGATGGCTCGTAACCGCAAAGTATTGATCCTTGTTGTGGATCATACTACCAAAATTGCTGTGGGAAAAGATCCATTTACAGCGATTCGCGGTACATATGCGACGGCGGGAAGCTATGATACGCTTTTGGTTTTAAGTGTACCAGATCAAAAAGGGGCGTTACCGGGGGAAAGAATCAGACGCCTGTCGGTCAAGGGCAAAGCGGTGGAAGAGCAAGAGATTCAAATTACGTTTGATGCAGAGTGGGGAGTAAAAACAGTAGGAACGTCGTTAGAATATGAGAAACGATTAAGGGAAGCAGCTTATAAGAAGAGCGAAATTCCCAAATATTTATGCGGTATCTTGGATGTTACTGGAGACATAAAAGCGACAGCATCCGAATTGCTCGAGACGATGACTCTCAGTGGCTTTTCTGAAAAGATATCCGCGGATAAACTGGGAAAATGGATGGTAACATATGCAGAGATGTTAGAGGATTTAGACGGGCTAACGTATCAGTCAAAAAGAAGTGGCGGAAAGCGCTGGATTTTAATCCGGCGTTCCAAATAAAAAAAGGAGAGAATAATTATGAGTAATGTTAACTTTGTATTGGTAGGAAACCCGCATCACGGGACACCGTGTATCTGTATTGAAGCTCAGAACGAGAGCAGAAGCGTTGGAAGATTGTTTGCATCCATCGAAGCGGATGGAAAAATCAGATTGGATCGCCTGGGTGTAGATCCAATGTTCCGCAAGCAGGGCGTTGCAAGAGGAATGTTCGATGAGATGCTGAAGGAAGCAAAAGCATATTTCCCGGATAAAGGGATTCACAATTGCTACGTGTATCCAGTAGCAAGTAGTGAAATGTATGAAGCAGTTAGCCAAGTAGAACTGGAAGCTTTCTATGGAGCTTTGGGTTTTAGAGAAGCAACGGAAGGTATGTGGGTAAAAACTGTATAGTAGTAGTGTTTGCTTTGGGGAGGTACACTTGTGCCTCCCCTTAATATAGGCGGCACAAGCGGCACAAGAGGCACAGTGTGCACGCTGCACAGAGTCAATATTTATGCGGGTTCCGTAGACTGGGGTACATATAATGGTGGTGCTGATCGGCCTGGTCATTGTCTTTAAAAAGCAGATTAATACGCTTCTTACAAATATCTTTAAACAGATCAACAGCAAGTCGAAGGAGGTATATTGATCCGGGCAGAACGGCACATTGAAACAGAAAAGGAAGTTTGCGGGGAGCTCACAGTTTTCCTGAGTTTGATTCTGACCTGTATCTGTGCGCTGATGGGCGGGCTGTTTGAGTCCGCCCGGGCAGCCGGAAGCGGCTGGTATATGCAGATGGCGCTCAATTCCTCACTGGATTCGCTGATGAGCTGTTATCACCGGGAGATTTGGGATAAATACCGGATTTTTGTGCTGGAATGTGCGGATAAAGAGCGCCTGGCGGCGGAGATGGAGCCGCAGATGGAAACATATCTGGCGGCAGCGCCCTTTTATCCGGTCAGCGGCGGCAAGGTACAGATCGAAGCGATGGATGCGATCACTGGACATAATGGGGATTTCTTTGCGAAGGAAGTTACCGATTATATGAAAGTGGGTATCTGGACGCTGGAAAGTGAGGAGTCTGAACTGCCTGAGATGGAAAAACGGATGACGGAAGCAAGGGCGGTTCATGGAATTGCGGAAGGATATCAGGAAAATGGCAGAAAAGTGCTGCGTCTGGAAGAGTCGATCGAGGCGGTCGGAGCCTGCCTGCAAAAACAGGAGAAACATCTGGAGGAGATGGAGGCAGCGGTCCGCCAGGCGGATGGAAGCTCGTTCTTTCAATCGGCGGAAAGCTTAGAGAAAGAATTAAAGCAGATTCCGGGGCTGGTTGCGGCGTATGAAAAACAGGCGGACCGGCTTGCGAAAGAATTGCAGGGATCGGAGCAGGGGGCGCAGGAAGCCCAGCCGGATCTGGAAGAAGGCTCCTGGGGCATGGTACAGGAGGAGATGCGGGGGTATCGTTCGTATTTGGATGCGGATGGAGCGCGCCGCCAGGAGGTAAAAAAGACAGAAGAGACGGCTCACGGAAATGAAGAGGTGGTTGCAGAAGCAGTCCGGAAAGGGAAGGAGATACAGGATTATATTGATGATTGGGAGCCTGACGATGAGGACGATGAGCTGGACGAGGAAGCGCTGTGGGCGCCGGTTCTGACGATCACAGCGGGTTTTCAGAAGGATGGACGTTTCCGGGTTCCGGCAGTCCGAGACAAGAAAAAAATGAATGTGCTGGAAGCAGTCAGCCGCCTGTCGGGGACGGATCTGCTGAGTCTTTGTGTGCCGGCGGGAACTGTGATTTCAGAAAACTGGATTTCGACCGCGGCATTTCCGTCGGCATTGTATGCAGGCGGAGAGAGCGGACAGCGGGGGACAGCTGGGGATGTCTGGACGGCGGGGCTTGAACGGGCTCTTTTAGATGCGTATGCGGCGCATTTTTTTACCCGGTTCGGGCAGGAAAAGACGGGAAGTGTCCATTATGAGCAGGAATATCTCTTACAGGGAAATGCGTCGGAGCGGGAAAATTTAAAACGCACCGTCAATGAACTTCTGGCTGTGCGCGAGGCGGTGAATCTGGCAGCTTTATATGCGGATTCTGAAAAACGGTCGGAGGTGGAAGCATTGGCGCTGGCAATCACGGGGCTGGCGGGAATCACACCGATCACGGCGGCGGCATCCTTCTTTATCATGACAGTCTGGGCGTTTGCAGAGTCGGTGGCAGATGTGAAGGTTCTGCTGGCGGGCGGAAAAATTCCTTTTTTCAAACAGCCGGGGGAGTGGCAGATTTCGCTTTCTGCTCTGACGGAAAAGGGCGCGTCCATCTTTCTGGAAACGGGGATGGATCCTTCATTGAAAAACGGGACAGACGACAGAGGGCTGGACTACCAGGACTGGCTGAAACTCTTTTTCCTGATACAGGGAAAGAGCCGTTTCTGTTACCGGATGATGGATATGATTCAGAACCGCATTTCAGAAAAAGAGCCGGGATTTCGGATGGATCAGTGCCAGTATGGGGTAAGTGTGTCCTATGCGGCACAGGGAACGTTGATACCGCTTTGTAGAACGTCCCAGAAGGAATATTAAACACAATTACAGGGGAGTGGAGGACAGTGTCCTTTTTCAGGAGATGATGCAAGTGAATGTGCCTCTCCAAGTACATAAAGAAAGCCAGTAAAAAAGATGATGACAACTAACCTAACAAAACGAATAAATGAAAGTATCTGTGCGGTCGGGATACCCGTCTTTCGGCGGCATAGAGCCCAAGTAACAAAACGACCCTGGAAAAGGGCATTGTCCTCTGCTTCCCTGTGTGCGAGCCTGACGATTGAGGCGGCGCTTAGTCTGACATTGTTTATGTTTACGGTGATTCTCCTGTCAGTTCCGATGGAAATACTGGATACTCAGAGAAAGGTGCAGACGGTGCTGGAAGTGACGGGGCGGGAACTGGGATGGCAGGTGTATCGGACATCCCATACGGTGCATCCGGCAGAACTGGAGGCGGGAAAAGCGGCAGAGGCAGGAGAAAAAGGAACGGGGGGCTGGTCAGAACTTCCGTCCGGGCTTATCCTGCAGGGATATTTAAAGGAGAAGATTCAGACAGCGGGCGGGAACAAAGTGTCCAATATCCAGTGTGGCGCCAGCCGCGTATCGGAAGATGGAGAATGGATTGACCTGCGCGCCTCCTATCAGGTGCGGCTGCCGTTCTCGGTATTTGCGCTTGACCATGTGACGCTTACTTCCCGGAGCCGGAAGCGGGGATGGATTGGGGCGGAAGGCGGGTATTTCTCAGAGAAAAACGGTTCAGAACCGGAGGGAAAATGGGTCTATGTGGGGCGGGATAGTACGCGCTACCATCTCTCGCCTTCGTGCCATTATATATCGAATCAGATCACCGCGGCTGCGTATGCAGATGTAATTTCGGGGGTGCTTAGAAACAGCGGGGGATGCCGTTATAAGGCTTGCAGATACTGTGGAAAGACGGTGTCGGCGGGAGGTCTGGTGTATATTCTTCCGTCCGGCGAGGTTTACCATGGAAAGCAGGACTGTTCGTCATTGGCATATTATGTGCAGAAGGTGCGGCGATCAGAGGTGGAATATATGGGTGTGTGTTCATACTGTGGAAGTGGATAGGTGCGGATGGCGGAAAGAATCAAGGAGGGGTGAGAGGACGGAGTGATGGAAAACAGTGCAGGGATAAGTTTCATGGGATTTACGCGGATGGATTTGGAAAGTGCAGTATGTTTTCTCTGTGCGGTTGTTTTTTCCCTTTTTCTGATGGTCTTTTCCTGGCAGGATCTTCATAGAAAACGGATACGCGTAAGCTGGCTATATGGATTTGGAACGGCAGGAATGGCGCTTACAATGATACGGTGTGTACTGTCGGTTATAAAAGATGGATGGGATTGGAAAAAAAGTGCGTTGCAGATAACGGTATGGCTTTTGGGAATGCTGCCGGGGATTTTTTTGTTCTGGATGGAGCGGCAGACGAAAGGTGCGGTCGGACTGGGAGATGGCTGCTTTTTTCTGATCACTGGGTGCTATCTGGGGGGATGGCGGACGCTTGAACTTTTGATGGGAGCTGTATTTGTGAGCAGTCTGGCAGGATGTGTCTGGATGCTTACGGCACTGCTTGGCGGAAAGGGGAATGGTCTATGGGAGAAAATGCGGAAAAAGAAGCTGCCATTTCTGCCGTGTGTGCTTCCGGTGTGGATTTGGATGCTGATAGCATCTCTTGGATGAAGCGGGAGGTTTCTGCCAGTTATACGGTGGAAGCCTCGTTTGTGATGGCGGTTGCATTCTTTTTTATCGCGGCACTGTTAAATGGGGTGTTTGAGGTGCATGGCAGGATTACGGGGCGTTTTGTCCTGCAGGAGGCGATGGAACGGTGCCTGTATCGGGAGGAAAAAACGTTGCGGGGAGATGGAATGACTGTGGGGGAGATAAGCAGCAGAGCTGGACAGCGCCTGCGTGGATTCTTCCGGTGCGGAGATGCAGTTTTGACGATCCGGGAAGATGGGGGAGACTTGGACGGAAGGGTAAAGAGCAGTACAGAGACGGAGATATCCCTGCGCGGACAGGAGCCGGAGCAGGCGATCCGTTTGCTGACAGTGTTGGAAAATGCAGAGTGATGGAGGATACGGGATGGAGATTCGGTATAGCCGGGAAATGAATCATAATTATATGATAATCGAAGCGCCGGAGGAAGAAACGGGCTATGCGGTACAGATGCTGTCGGCGAATGCCATCGAAGGGCTTTTGAAGTTCCGGGTCCGCCAGACGGAGGAGGCGAGAGAATATTATTATGAGATAACGTCGAGACAGCCGCTTAGACGGGTGTTGGAAAAACGGACCTTGTCGGGACAAGAACTCCGGTCGATTCTGCTTGGTGTGCTGGCGGTTCTGAAGCGGGTGGAAGAGTACCTGTTAAAAGAGGAACAGCTTTTGCTGGATCCGGAATATCTGTATCTGGAACCCGATCATTTTACGGTGGAATTATGTCTGGTTCCGGGGCATCGGGAAGAGGCGCCGCAGGCGCTCTCAAAACTGCTGGGGTATCTTCTGGAACGTGCGGATCATCAGGATCGGGAGGCTGTTGTATTAGCGTATAATCTGTACCAGATTAGTCTGCGGGAGAATTACGGAACGGCAGATCTGCTGCGCCAGCTTTCGGGGGAAGATCGGATCTTTTCGGCAGAAAAACGAAACGAGGATGAGGGGGATCCTGAGACGGCGGGAGTGTGGGCGGATCGGCAGGAGTGGCTTGAAGCGGAGCAAAATCGGAGGGATACGTTGGAATCTCGATCTGGGAAAATGGCTTCTGACACTCAAACGCCAGCCAGGAAGGATTGGAAATATAGGCAGGAAGCGTTGTATCAGGAGAAAACGATGAAAAAGAACCTGGAGTCGGTAGAGAACTCAGATGAAGTGGGGGAAAAGTCTGAAAGGGCAGGTGGAAAACAAAAGGGACAATGGCAGAACAGGTGGATAAAGGTACTTGGAAGCGCGGTGGCAGCTGGCATTGTGTATTGGTACGTGACGGGAGAAATGGATGTATGGCTGTATGCAATCAGCGGCGGCATCGGGGGAATCGTGTTTTTGAGGGAGATGTTGGCAGCCCGCAGAAAATGGCAGGTATATGGTGGCAGGAAGAAAAATCGAGGTCAGGGAGAGGATAGAGAGGAAAGCACGGAAGTGGATCTATCATATCAAGACTGGCAGCAGACAACGCCTGAAAATCGCTGGCAGGTCTATCCGGAGAGTGAAGAAGCTTATCGGCAGGAACTTCGAAGAGAAGAAGAAGCACAGATAGAGAGGGCGAGAGAAGCGGGGACTACGCTTCTGTCTGCCTCAAAGAATGGGGAAGGAACGGTGCGCTTAGAGCCGGTGGAAGCCGGAGGAACAGTGATTCAGATTTCCTATATTCCATTTACACTTGGAAAACATCCGGGGCTGTCGGACGCATGTATTGACCGTCCGACCGTCAGCCGTCTTCATGCGCGGATCGATCAGAAGGAGGGCGTATACATTCTGACAGATCTCAATTCAACCAATGGAACATCGGTCAATGGCTATCCGCTTCAGGCAAATGAAACAGTCAGTTTGGGGAATGGGGATTCCATTTATTTGGCGGATGTCGGATATAAATTTTGGGAACACCGATAAATTATCTGAAAATATGAAATAATAACCAAAAACACGAAATTGATGTGAATTATTTTGCAAGTACATCAATTTCGCGTTTCTGCAAATTTACATAGAACAAGCCATGGGGATATGCTATAATAAAGGCACTTGACATGGAAGTTTCAAGCCAAGTGACAAAAGAAAATACCGCTTTTCCAGTGAATGGAGAAGCATAGAGAGAAGGAGAGACCGACATGACAGACAAAGAATGTATTTTTTGTAAGATCGCTGGCGGAGAGATTCCATCCTCAACGGTTTATGAAGATGAAGATTTTCGTGTGATTCTGGATTTAGGACCGGCATCGAAGGGACATGCGCTGATTCTGCCGAAGCAGCACTTCAAAGATTTATGTGAGCTGGATCCGGCGATTGCGGCAAAAGCTCTTCCATTAGCTGGAAAGATTGGTGCGGCGATGAAGAAAGCACTGGGCTGCACGGGGTTCAATGTAGTTCAGAACAATGGCATATCCGCAGGACAGACAGTTTTTCATTTCCATGTACACATTATTCCGAGATATGAAAATGGACCGGATATGGTGACATGGGCGCCAGGAAAAGCAACGCCGGAAGAGCTGGCAGAAATTAGTAGCTCCATCCGCGAAGAACTGACGCGATAGGAGTTTGGATATGCACCATGAGAATGAAAAAATGGCGCTTTTTGAAGCGCTTTACAGAGAGTACCTGGTACCGCTGAAGAAATATGCGTATAGAATTGGAGTAGGGTACGATGACATTGAGGATATGGTGCATGAAGCTTTCATTGAATATTACAAGCGCTATTCGTTAGATCTGGATCATAAAGTAAAGTTGGTTTTACTGATCCGCATTTTACGGAGCAAGTGGATCGATAACCGGAGGCAGATGCGGCGCCGCGAGATGCTGCATCTGGAAGATCCGGATGCGGAAGAAGAGATTATGAACCTTCTTTTGGAAGGGGAGATAGGAATTCAGCTTCTGGATCAGGAGGTTATTGATAGGGATATCTATTGGAACGTATGGAAGATTGTCAAATCTATGAAGAAGGACTGGCGGGATGTTTTGATTCTCCGTGTTCTGGAGGGCTTGACGGCGGAAGAAGCCTGTGCGGTTTTGAAAATCAAATCAACGGTATGCTGTACACGTCTTTACAGGGCAAAAGCAGAACTGCAGAAGCGCGTGTTGAGGGCAAAGCTGTTTGATATTTAAAAATCACATCGAAGCAGAGCCGTTTCGAATCTGTCCGATGTGATGATAAGCTTACATATTCAGTGTTTTAGTCCTGTACTATACAAACGTAGCAATGCTACTAATTGCGTGTGCAATCATGAATCAGCCCCATGATGGTTTTGACAGCATTGTTTAAGTGGCTTTCAGACATTTTATCAATGAACTGCTGGCGATTTTTATAGGTCTCTTCGATTGCCTGGCTGAGAGTATCTGCGGTTAAAACTTCTTCTTCCAGAACGGTGCTGAATCCCTGTTTTGCAAAGGAGTTGGCATTTAAGATCTGGTCGCCGCGGCTGGCAGCAGCCGACAGAGGGATCAAAATGTTTGGTTTGCGGAGTGCCAGAATTTCGCAGATGGAATTTGCGCCCGCGCGGGAGATGATCAGATCTGCCGCTGCAAAGAGATGGCGGAGTGGTTTATCCACATACTCATACTGAACATATCCTTCGGTGCCGATGAGAGACTCATCCAGATTGCCTTTTCCGCAGATATGTATTACCTGATAGGTTTTCAGAAGCTGCGGAAGAATGCTGCGGACAGCCTGATTGACCGTGACGGAGCCGAGACTTCCGCCGATGATCAGGATTACTGGGCGATCGGCAGAAAGATGGGCGTACTGGAGTCCCGCCAGACGATCCCCGTGCAGAAGCTCTTCACGGATCGGGGAACCGGTCAGAACCGCCTTATCTTCCGGAAGATATTTAAGTGTTTCCGGAAAGTTGCAGCATACCTTGGAAGCGGCTGGAATACAGATTTTATTTGCCAGTCCTGGGGTCATATCGGATTCATGGATGATGACAGGCACTTTATAATGCTTGGCAGCCAGAACGACCGGAACAGCGACAAAACCGCCTTTGGAAAAGACGATATCCGGTTTGTATTTTTTCATAAGCTTGCGAGCCTCAAAGTATCCTTTCAGAACGCGAAGCGGATCTGAAAAATTCTTAAGGTCAAAATAACGGCGCAGTTTTCCCGATGAGATTCCATCGTAAGGGATGCTGGCTGCCTCGATCAGGCGGCGCTCAATGCCATTATAAGAACCAATATAGTGAATCTCAAAGTCTTCATCGCGCAGTGCCGGAAGCAGGGCGAGATTCGGTGTAACATGACCCGCAGTACCACCGCCGGTCAGAATGATTTTTTTCATAGTAGTTTCCTCCACACATCAGCCGCTGGTTACGGTGTGAGGGGACAACCATAACCTGAAAACAACTGTTTTTATGCTTTATCATACCCGCAAAGGGTTACATTTAGTATAGTAAACGGAAAAAAAGAAAAGTCAACCTAAAAGTTAGAGGGAGGACAGATAGGAGGGATAAAAAGTGAGCAGAAGGCGGCGCGGAAAAAAAGCTGGAGAAGATGCAGAGCGCCTGCTGCAGGAAGCGTTTGGAGTCAGCGAAGATCAGCTGTTGAAGGATTTTATCCTTGCACAGACGGAAGTAAAAGACAGCGACATACCTCCAGAATCAGAAGATGGCTTTGAGAGGTTGATGGCAAAGTTAGAAGCGGAGGTGGGAACAAGCCCGGAAAGTGAAAAAGAATCATCCAGCGAGAACATTGTCAAACTGCACGAAGAAGCTAGCAAACCACGCCGGTTGAAATCGATTGTGAAAGTCTCTGTAGCTGCCGCCGCTATCGCAGTGATGGTTGTGGCGATGGGGATTTCGGCTGGGGCGAAGAGGGAGTATCGGTATGTGGTGCGGGAAGGGGATAGTGTGCGGAGTGATATTGTTTTAAATAATGTCAAGGCAATTTCCGGAGAGGATGAACTAGATAAAGTATATACAGAGATAGCTAGAAAAACAAAAATTCAAGTCATGAAATTAGCTTATATACCTAAAAATTTGGAATATGTGAAAGCTGATATAGAAGAAACAAGATCAGTTATGTATTTTAAATATGGGGAATATAAAGTGAAATTGGTGCAACAAACAGGAGATGTTGGAAATTCGGTAAGTGTTGTATCAGATAGAAAAAAAGAAAAAAGTGTCTATAATGAATTTTTGAGAGCAAATATTATTATAAACAAAGCTATCATAGATACAGGAAAGATAGAGTATAGTTCTTATTATGAAACAGGAGATGCTTATTACCAGATTTCTGGAGTAATGCCACAGAAAGAATTTTGTAAAATAGTTAAAAACCTTTATTTGGAAGGAAATTAGGGAGGATTTATGAGAAGAAAAATTTATACATTAATTTGCGCTGGATTTATTATGGCAATGGCAGCGATACAGGTTCAGGCGGGTGAAATAAAAAATATTGATGGTTTTTCGATTGAAGTAGCTGATTATAATACGACTAGGTTGTTGGATGAAAATTCTGCGGAGGGAATAGCTGTAGGAATAGAACCGAGGGGAAGCATTATTGATACCGCAACAACACGTATTAGCAATTTGGGGAAAGGTGATATTGGTATCATTATTGAAACATTAGCTCATATAGAGTGTGATAAAATCAAAAATATTGCAATACTGCAAAGACAAGAGGACGGTAAATGGGTGGAGGTTTCAAGATATATATATGATGCCAAAAAAGAAGATTTTCCAACAGAAGATTTATCAGGAATGACAAATGAATTTACTGTGAAAAATCAGAAGACGGGTTATTATTATAGAGTGGTTGGCGTCCATTACGTTGAATCAAATGGAAAAGGGCAGTCTTTCATGACCAAAACAGATGGAATCAAAATTACCGAATACGGCGACTAATTCTAAACGGGGACAGTGTTACTAAATTTATATTTGCAACACGAAATAGTATGAAAAAAGCGATCACATAAATACCCCCACCTGCAATCATCCAGGAATTTCTGATTCAAAATTCCAGATGTTTTCAGGTGGGGGTTCTTAAACGGTTTTTCATTATGCCAACAGGCGTGAAAGAATCTCCTCAAAGATTCCTATTTCACGTTCGCCTTATACTCCTTCAACGCCTGTGCCAGTTGATCCGGGCAGGAAGTTGGGCGGAAGCCGCACTGGATGCCTTCGATGCGGGAGATTGCCTCGTCAATATCCATACCATCGATCAGGCGGGCAACGCCCTGTGTGTTGCCGGAGCAGCCGCCGACGAACTGCACATTCTTTACTTTATTATCTTCTACTTCAAAATTAATCTCACGGGAACAGACTCCCTTTGTCTTGTATGTCATGGTAAAACCTCCTCAAAATGGTATGTGTTTTAATCTGCTGTGGCGGGAATCCACCGCAGTAAAATGATTATAGTCTGCCAGTAAAGGTGTTGTCAAGATAACAAAAATCCAGTATACTCATGAAAAGATACGGTGTTACTGTTTGTACAAGGTATACATGGTAACGATGCGGCTGCGCTATTATAAAGTAAATGAACGATTTTCAAATGAAAAATGATGGTGCAGGCACATACTGACTGTAGAGCCGAGTCAGCCAATGGATTTGAGGAAAGAGATGCAGGGGTATAAGCGCAGAAGATCAAATAGTAAGAATTTCTTTTTCTATAAATCTATAAAAGAAAGGCAGAAGAATAAAGAACAGAAAAACAGGAGGACAAACAGATGTTAGGAATCATCGGAGCGATGGATGAAGAGGTGGCTCAGATCAAGGAGAAAATGACAGATGTCACCGTGACAAGTGTAGCCGGTATGGATTTTTATCAGGGCAAACTGGGTGGAAAGGACGCGGTTGTGGTTCGCTCTGGTATCGGCAAGGTAAATGCAGGTATGTGCAGTCAGATTCTGGCGGATCGGTTCCATATCAGTGCGATTGTGAACACAGGTATCGCCGGTTCCCTGCGCGCGGAGATCAACATTGGCGATATCGTTGTATCGACGGATGCGGTGCAGCATGATATGGATGCGAGCGGATTTGGATACCGGATCGGACAGATTCCGCGTGTAGATACCTTTGCATTTGAGGCGGATGAGAAGCTGCGCGAGCTGGCGATTGAGTGCAACCAGAAGGTAAATCCGGAGATTCAGGCATTTCCGGGACGCGTGGTAAGCGGCGATCAGTTTATCTCGGATAAGGCAAAAAAGGAGTGGTTGATCGAGCAGTTTAGCGCAAGCTGTACCGAGATGGAGGGCGCAGCGATCGCACAGGCGGCATATTTAAACGGAATCCCGTTTCTGATCATCCGTGCCATTTCGGATAAGGCAGATGACAGTGCGGGTATGGACTATGCGGCATTTGAAGCACAGGCGATCAAGCATTCGGTAAACCTCTTATTAGAGATGGCATCTCGTTATGAGGCATAATTAAATTCATAAGCACGAAAATTTGAAAAACGGCACACCGCATTCTCGTTACTTTCGTGATGAGTTAGGTGTGCCAAATTTTTTGCAAAACACAGAACAAATGTTTGCCATATGTGGAAACATATAGTATAACTTAATGATATTGCTTGTTTAAATACCTATTAAAAATCGAATTAAGGCAGAATTTGACGAACGATTTTCCCCTTTCTCATCTTCACAAAGACTCTTTCGGCGGATATAATAAAGCCACGATGCAGGCGGGATTTGACAGGGCGCAAAAAGCAGAATGTGAAAAGCAGAATGCAAAAAGCAGAATGTGAAAAGCAGAATGCAAAAAGCAGAATGTGAAAAGCAAATTGCAAGAGACAAACTGCGAAGCGCCTAAACCTGACCTGTGGCAAGCCACCCGGAAGTGATCCGGAAGTAGAGAAAGGGGAGCTTTTTTATGCTGGAATTTTTACAAACTGGAAAAGCACTGTCCGTTCTTGCGGCAATCGGAATGATCGGATTTGTCAGCAAGTTGATTACACGGAGCCTCTACAAAAGATTATTAAAAGAAACTGACAACATGGCGATGACCCGGAACAAGAATCTTCAAAATCTGAAGCAGCGGTTGGAAAATACCTGCCGCCTGGGACAGAACATCGTGAACACGCAGGCATATCTGGACAAGCAGATTGACGGATTTTCATTTTTACATATTTCGCTGGATGCGTGGAACGGCGTGTCAATGGAAATGGTGCTTTTAGGGCTTTTGACCGGAGCAGCGGAGGCATTTCTGGCATACTGGTATGAGCTGGATGCGAGCTATATTGTGCTGTATGCGTCGGCAGCTGTCATGAGTGGTCTGTTTCTGGCATTTATCGAGAGCTGTTTCCAGATTGACCAGAAACAGCAGCGGCTGGAAACGGCGCTTTTGGAGTATGTGGATAATTCGGTGTTCCTTCGGGCGGCACGTGAGAAGGAGACGCGCGGACAGGAAATGTCCGGAGCTTCTGGAGTATCCGGCGGAATTGCTGGCGTGGACTCGAATGTGCGGGAAATGCCGAAATGGCTGCAGAGTACTCTGCGGGCAGATCGCGGCGTGAATGGTCGGGATGGTGCTGAAACGGATAACCGGGATCTGGGAGAAACGGAGTTTGAAAAAGGAAAATCGCGGACAGCGATGAGAGTGAATCCGTTCCGTGAGCGGGATGCACGGGCACAGAATCTGATGCGGGCAGTTCGCACTGCGCCGCGCGAACCGGAGGAACGGGACAAGCATGAGACAGATGGGCATCTTACGGATCGCCGGATGGTATCAGGAAATGAAACGGAAAACAATACGGGTCCCAGGCAGGAAGCGAAGGAGCGTCCCGGCGACAAGGAAATGGAGTATTTGAAGCAGAGCCTCGACCAGATTGCAGCAAGCCGGGATACGCGGAAAACACGAAATGGCGAGGCAAATGCGGGTGACTGGATGAAAGGTTTGAGCCGCGAGGAGGCGCAGGTTCTGGGGGATATTATGAGGGAGTATTTATCGGGGTTGTAAATGATGATTCCAACTGAAAACTGGTTGCACACGGGTGTCCAGATTGCTATAATAAAGATAAGTTAAGTTTTTGACAAAGTAATCACGCCGCCTGCGGACGGCTGAAATGCAAAGGAGAGGAAACATATGGGAAAAGATGTGATCTTTGATTATTCAAAAGCAGCTGCATTTATTCATGAGGAAGAGATCGCCGGTATCAAGGCGGGCGTGCAGGCGGCAAGAGAGACGCTGGTAGAAAAGACCGGCGCGGGCAATGATTTCCTTGGATGGATCGACCTTCCGGTGGACTATGATAAGGAAGAGTTCGGACGCATCAAAAAAGCGGCGGAGAAGATTCAGAAGGATTCCGATGTTCTGCTGGTAATCGGTATCGGCGGTTCGTATCTGGGCGCAAGAGCGGCGATCGAGTTCCTGTCCCATAGTTTTTACAATAATCTTCCGAAAGAAAAAAGAAAAACACCGGAGATTTACTTCGTTGGCAACAGCATCAGCAGCAAATACATCCATGATCTGATGGATTTGGTCGATGGAAAAGATTTCTCTATCAATATTATTTCCAAGTCCGGTACGACAACGGAGCCGGCGATCGCATTCCGTGTATTTAAGGAGATGCTGATTGAGAAATATGGTAAAGAAGAGGCAAACAAGCGAATTTACGCGACGACAGACCGGGCGCGGGGCGCACTCAAGAATCTGGCAAATGAAGAGGGCTACGAGTCCTTCGTGGTTCCGGATGATGTTGGCGGTCGTTTTTCCGTCCTGACGGCAGTCGGTCTGCTTCCGATCGCGGTCAGCGGCGCGGATATAGATGCGTTGATGCAGGGCGCGGCAGACGCGAGAAAGAATGCACTGGAGACTCCGTTTGAGAAGAATTCTGCTCTGTTATATGCGGCGGTCCGCAACATTCTGCTCCGGAAGGGCAAACAGGTCGAGATTGTGGCAAACTATGAGCCGAGCCTGCACTATGTATCGGAGTGGTGGAAACAGCTCTACGGCGAGAGCGAGGGCAAGGATCAGAAAGGTATTTTCCCGGCAGCGGTTGATTTAACGACCGATCTTCATTCGATGGGTCAGTTCATCCAGGACGGCGCGAGAATCATGTTTGAGACAGTTCTGGAAGTGGCTGAATCTCCGGCGGAGATCATTTTGAAGAAAGAAGATGTTGACACGGACGGTATGAACTATCTGGCTGGCAAGAGCGTGGATTTCGTTAACAAGAGTGCGATGAACGGCACGATTCTGGCACATACCGACGGCAGTGTGCCGAACCTGAAAGTGACGATCCCGGCGATGGATGCGTACAGCTTAGGACAGCTCTTCTATTTCTTCGAATTTGCCTGCGGCGTCAGTGGATACCTTCTGGGCGTCAATCCGTTCAACCAGCCGGGCGTAGAGAGCTATAAGAAAAATATGTTTGCATTGCTTGGCAAACCGGGCTATGAGGAAGCGAGAGAGGCGCTGCTTAAGAGACTGTAAGGGGCGGGTCTGTAAAAGAATATGCGTTCTGCGGCGTTCACTCTGGCATGTTCCATGAAGGAAACTGCAGCCCAGATCTACACATAGAAAACGGAACATAGAATAAAAAACGCTTTTATCAGTAAAAACTGATAGAGGCGTTTTTTGTGTGTAATAGGAAATTCCTTAGAACTTTCCATTACACAAAAAGGCACATTCTTTTATGCCGCAGAACCTCGAAAAAATAATTTTCAAAAATTATAGATAATTTTTACATAAATCACCTCCTGCATTTTACAGACCATCTTTAAGATAGAATCTGGACACAGCACAAGTGATTTGACAGAAGAGAAGCGCGGCAAAGGACTCCCGATCACGATTTTGACATAGATGGCTGGTTCCAAGGTAAGACAGACTGGGAGATGGGACACCGCAGCAGGAGGAGAACGAATGAAGGTAAGTATGAGGCGTTTGATGGCGCTTGCGATGGCAGGCACGATGACATTGATGGCAGGATGCAGCCAGGCATCCAGCTCAGCGACAGGAAGCAGCGACACACAGAGCGCGTCCGGAGAGAGCGGGGCAGAGAAGACGGCATCCGGCGATAAAACGGTGATTGAATACTGGCACTGTAACGCAGAAACCCAGGGAGGTCTGGTCGTAGACGATCTGGTAAAGAAATTTAATGAGGAAAATGACCACATCGAGGTAGTAGCGAAATACAACCCGGATATGTACAAAGGTCTGATGCAGAACCTGCAGGCGGAAGCGGCGACCGGAAATACACCGGCGCTTGTTCAGATTGGCTGGGCATTTCTGGATTATTTCTCCAATAACTTTGACTATGTGGCACCGCAGGATGCGATTGATAAATTCGACAGCGAGGATGCAAATTTCTTAACCGACAATTTCCTTCCAAATGTCTTAGATCTGGCGGTCAACAGCAACGGCGAGCAGGTCGGAATCCCGTACTCCTTAAGCAGCCCGGTTCTCTACATTAATAAAGATCTCTTAAAAGAAGCGGGTCTTTCCGAAGATGGACCGGAGACCTGGCAGGAAGTACAGGAATTTGCCGGGACAGTCAAAGAGAAGACAGGAAAATATGGTTTCTATATGCAGGAACCGGCAGACTTCTGGGCGCAGCAGGCATTGGTTGAGAGCGCGGGAGCGGATATGTTGACTGCGGATGCATCCGGCAAGAAAAAAGCAAGCTTTGCAACCGAGGACGGCATTGCGGCAATGCAGATGATGCAGGATATGGTAAAAGATGGTTCTGCCCTTCATGTTTCATGGGAAGAGGGCTGCCAGAGCTTTATCGACGGCAACTGCGCGATGCTTTACACCACCATTGCGAGACGCGCTTCCGTACAGAAGGGGGCACAGTTTGACGTAGCAACCGTGAAATCCCCGCTGTGGAACGACAAGGAGCGCAAGGTTCCGGCAGGAGGCTGTTTCTTAGCCATCACCGCGCAGAGCGACGAGCAGATTCAGGCGGCATGGGAGTTTGAGAAGTATCTTTACAGCGTAGAATCAATGGCAGCATGGACCGAGGGAACCGGTTATGTACCGCCGAGAAAAGATGTGGCAGAGGCAGAAAATGGATTGAAAGATTTTCTGGCTGAGAACACAATGATGAATGCAGCGATTGAGCAGATGGACGGCGTTGTATCATGGACCGCATTCCCGGGCGATGCAGGCCTTGAGGCGGAGCAGCTTCTTCTGGATATGAGAGACCAGATTCTGGGCGGTCAGGTATCTGCGAAAGATGGTATGACGAGCACACAGGATGCGATCAACCAGCTGCTGGATGCACAGTAGGGACAGGCAGCCTGACACTTGGAACAGCTTTCGGGTGGCAGGAAAATCATTACAAAATTTAGGACAGAAATGAGAATGGGGTTGTTGCGGAATAGCAGAACGTGTTTTGGCAGAATGGACTGCGTGCAGATAAGACGCAGAAAGCGGCCGGAGCGCGAAAGAGCTGTTTGGCGGCAGCCCCTTCATAAAATGCAGGATCAGAGTCTTTCCAACACCTGCTGTTGTGGCTGGGCAGGTGACGAAAGATTCCGAGCGTACATTAGAATGGAGGAAATAGTTTGAATCGGGAGGACAAAAAACAGGCAGCGCTTGGATATGTTTTTTTGCTGCCGTCGCTCGTCATGTTTGCGGTATTTATGTTTTATCCGCTTTTTTACACGCTGTATTTGAGTTTTTTTGAGTGGAACATGGTAAAGCCGGTCAAGAAGTTTGTGGGACTGGGGAATTATATTTCCGTTTTGAAGGATCCGAATACATGGAAAATCTTTGGCAATACATTCTGGTACATCGTGATTCTTCTGGTGTTTAACTTTGTGATGCCGTACATTTTATCATTCATTCTTTCGTGCGTCATCAAAAAGGGACAGAGTTTTTACAAGGCGGTTTTTTTCCTGCCGAGTGTGATTTCGCTGGTCGTCGGCTCGATTCTGTATACATGGATTCTGAATCCGATTTCGGGTCCGGTCGCGATTGTGGCAGGCTGGTTTGGGCTGAAACTGCCGTTTTGGTCGAAAACGGAGGGCTGGGTCATCGCGGTACTCTGCATTATCACGACCTGGAAGACGTTTGGCTACAATTTCATCAACATCCTGGCGGGAGTCTCCGGTGTCTCAATGGAGGTCATCGAGGCGGCGCGTCTGGAAAATGTGCCGATGTGGAAGATTTTTAAGGATATCGTCGTGCCGATGAGTTCTGCAACTGGAATCTATGTGTTTATTACGACGATCGTGCAGGGACTCCAGTATGTGTTCACGCCGATCAAGGTCGTCACACAGGGAGGACCGAACTATGCCAGCTCGAACCTGATTTATATGTCATACCATGAGGCGTTTACACTCTATAAAACAGGAACTTCCTCGGCGGTATCGGTCATGACGATGGCACTCTTTATCATTCTTTTGGTGCTGGAATTCCGGTTTGTAGAAAAGGGGGTTTACTATGAAAACTAAAGACAGACAGATCGGCTGGCATCTGTTTCTGGTGGTGGTCGTTTTCCTCCTTCTGATGCCGATCGTATTTGCAATTTCCAACTCTTTCAAGACGATGCAGGAGGCGTTCAACACAGTTTTTCAGGTGATTCCGCTGCATCCGACGCTGGAAAATTACCGGCATGTATTTGACAAACTGCCGTTTGTGAAAATCACGCTGAATACGTTTCTGATTGCATCGACGGTCACGATTTTTAAGACAATCACGGGACTTCTGGCGGCGTATGCGTTCGTCTATTTCCGGTTTAAAGGAAAAGGATTTTTGTATTTTATTATGTTAAGCACGCTGTTCATCCCGTTTACGGTCACGATGATTCCAAATTATCTTCTGATCTCTAAGATCGGTCTGCGCGATCGCATCTGGGGCGTCGCACTGCCGCAGCTGGCGGATGTGCTGGGAATTTTCCTGCTGCGCCAGGCAATGCGTGGAATCCCGCTGGCACTCATTGAGGCGGCACGGATGGAAAATATCCGGCACATGAAAATCATGCGCGACATTGTGATTCCGCTGGTGCGTCCGTCCATCATTTCCACCGGCATCATTTTCTTTATCAATTCGTGGAATGAATATGTGTGGCCGGTGCTGATCTTAAAATCCAAGGAAAATTATACGCTGTCGCTGGCATTGCAGATGTACATCAGCGCCGAGGGCGGTACGGAATTTACGATCGCGATGGCGGTGTCGGTGCTCACGATGCTGATTCCGCTGGTACTGTATATCATTTTCCAGCGCTATATCATCAATACATTTGCGGCGTCTGGATTGAAGGGATAACGGGAGATTGCGCTGGACATAAGAAAGGGATAGATTAATTCAATGAAAAATATTGTATTTGAAAATGTTAAAAAAGCGTATGGCAAAAATGTGGTCGTGGAGGACCTCTGCATGGAGGTAAAGGAGGGCGAACGCCTGATTTTATTAGGTCCGTCCGGTTGTGGAAAATCGACGACACTTCGCATGATTGCGGGACTGGAAAATGTGACCGCCGGAAACCTGTGGATGCGCGACCAGGTGGTAAATGATGTGCCGTGCGGCGAGCGCGGTGTCTCGATGGTGTTTCAAAACTATGCGCTGTTTCCGCATATGAGCGTCAAGAATAATATCATATATGGTTTAAAAGCGCACAAGATGGATGAGAACGAGATCAATGCGCGCTTAAAAGAAGTCCTCAAAATGCTGGAATTGGAAGGGCTGGAGGATCGGAAGCCGAAGGAGCTTTCCGGCGGACAGCGCCAGAGAGTGGCATTGGCGAGAGCCGTGGTAAAGCGCGCCGACTATTTCCTTCTGGACGAGCCGCTGTCAAACCTGGATGCACAGCTTAGGATGCGTGCGAGAAAAGAACTGGTAAAAATCCATGAAATGTACCACCCGACGTTAGTCTACGTTACGCACGACCAGATCGAGGCGATGACGGTTGGCGATCGGATCGCGCTCATGTACCGGGGCAAGATGGAAATGCTCGATACCCCGTCACACGTGTACAATCGTCCGGCAAGCGTGTTCTGTGCGAAGTTTATCGGTTCGCCGTCCATGAATATCGTGGAGGCGGAATATCATAACGGGGCGCTTGTCATCGGGAAACAGAAGGTAGAACTTCCGGGTATCTGGCAGCGGATCGCCGCGCAGTGCGCGTCGGGACTGCTGTACGCCGGTGTCCGCCCGGAACACGTGATGATGAGCCGCACCCCGCAGGAGCGGTCGATCGAGGGCGTGGTCCGTTACGTGGAGGATTACGGAAACCGGTACGGTGTTTATATTCAGGTCGAGGGAGACAAGAACGAGCTGATTGCCATCCGCGAGGGCGAGATTCCGCAGCCGGGTGAGAAGGTATACATCCATGTGGAGACGGAAAAGCTGCATCTGTTTGACCGCGGGACGGAGAAATCGCTCGGTTACCCGGAGATGGTGATCCGCGCACAGGAAAAGCTGGCGGTGCCGAAATTGGAAAAGGCGATCGCCCAGTAAGAATAGAGATAATAGAGCGAAAAAAGTGTTTTCAAAACAAGATTCTGAACGTATATTTTGAAGAGGAGACATGCAATCATGAAAAAAATTCTTATCAGCACTAATATGTATAAAGGCAGCGAGTTCGGTCAGATCCTTCCGTACCTCAAACGCTTTTCAGGACAGGTGGGAGTCGAGGTGTTCCCGATGTTTCATGAGGAATGCTTTGAGAAGAACCTGCGGGACGCCATGCCGCTCTTAAAGGAAGTCCCGGTCAGCTTCCATGGTCCATATTATCAGGCAGAGCATTCGGCAGCGGAGGGGACTGTAGAGTATGCGCGCACGATGGAGCTGCTCGAAAAGACGCTTTCGTATGCGAAAGAGCTTTCAAGCAAATATCTCGTTTATCATCACAACAACTGCCGCATCATACCGGGCGAGAAGGAAGACCGTGTCCGCGTTTCCTGTGAAAATTATTACACCGTGAAACAGCTGTGTGAGGAGGCGGGAACCCAGGTGGTTGTGGAGAATGCCGGAGTTCTGGAGCGCGGAAACCGTCTCTTCGATGAGCAGGAATTTATCGATCTGTGCCGCCGGGAACAGTATGCGGTGCTCATTGACATCGGGCACGCCTGGGCGAACGGCTGGTCGCTTAAGCGGGTCGTAAACGCGCTGGCGGACCAGATTGTGGCGTACCATCTCCACAACAACGACGGTGTCCACGACAGCCATCAGAGGATTCATGAGGGAACGCTTGATTTTGACGGTTTCTTAAAACTGGCAAAGCAGGCGACGCCGGATGCCGAGTGGGTCATGGAGTATGCGATGGACGTTTCTGGAAATGTGCGGGGGATTGAGGAAGATTTGCAGTTTCTTTTGAAAATGGAAAGTGCTGCACGATGACACAGTGGCAGTGAATTTTGCCGAAAAGCCCCGCCTTGTCAACTCTTAAAAAAGCTGATATACTGGACATAAGATTGTGAGAAGAGATGTCCGGAGAGAACATCCGGACACGGTAAAAATGAAATTTGACAGCGGGAAAGGAACGGCAGGATGTTTCGTCTTTGGGGAAAAATGATGAAGGAAAACCGGATGCTTAGGGATATTGTGATCAGCAACGGTGATTATACAATGTCGAGAACGGCGATGGTGTTTGACGCGATCGACCAGATTTGCTATGCCTTTGATCTGGGGCATCCGGTCTGGCTGGATAAGACGATCGAGGAGTTCAAACGCCACGATAAGGCGCGTTTTACCCAGGACAACTTTATCGAGAGCATCGATTTCGATTATCTGGAGATACAGGTGCTGGAAGAATAAAGGGCAGGCAGCCGTTACAAAAAGACAAAGACCGGGAGGGGCGAGATGGCACAGGCGATAACGGATGTGAAAACATTTCTGGAAGACGCCAGACAGGCAGTGGTGGAGCTGGCAGAGTTTGAAAAACAGGAGGAGACGCTTGCTCAGGAAGAGAAAAAGCGTCTGCGCGTGCTGGAGACGGAGCGGAAAGCGGTGGCGGATGCCGTGAATTCGACCGTGAAAAAGCGCCGGGATGAGATTGAAAAAAGCTATGACGATGAGCTTGGGAAGCTGCAGGATAAGCTGAAACGCACGCGGACACGCCGCGAAAAGGCGAAAAACCAGGGCATCAAAGAGCGGATTAAGGAAGAAACGCAGGAGCTTCACGCGCACAACCGAGAGCTTGCCGTGCGGATGCGGACGCTGTTCCAGTCGGATCGTGTTCCATTTGTCTGCAAAAGCCCACTGTACTATGCGCTGTATTTCCCGAGGGGATTCAAAGAATTTCTGACGGTGTTGATTACCTTTGCGATCTGTTTCCTGTTGATCCCGTGCAGCATCTACAAGCTGCTTCCAGAACAGAAGACTTTATACCTGGCGATGATCTACGGTGTGGATGTGGTTGTTTTTGGCGGACTGTATATCCTGATTGGAAACTGGACGAAGGATCGCCATCTGGCGGCGCTGCAGGAAGGACGTTCGATCCGCAGTCTGATCGCGGCGAACAACCGCAAGATCGCGGTGATCACCTCCTCGATCCGTCGGGATCGCAGTGAAGCGCTCTACGATCTGGAAAAATACGACGATGAGATCTCCCAGATGGAGCAGGATCTGGAGGAGACGGCGAAGAAGAAAAAGGATGCATTAAACACCTTCGAAAATGTGACAAAAACCATCCTGACCGATGAGATCACCGGCAACAGCCGTGCAAAGCTCGAACAACTCAAAGAAGCCCATCAGGAGGTCGAGAGCCGCCTGCACTATACTGAGACGGTAATCAAGGAAAAGAGAATCTTTATCACAGATACCTACGAGTGCTACTTAGGCAAGGAATTTCTGAATCCAGAAAAGTTGGACGCGCTGAAACATATTCTGGATAACAGCACAGCCGTTAATTTAAGCGAGGTCATCGCAGAGTACCGCGAACGCGGCGGAAAGTAAACTGTGGAAATTATTTCATAAAAATAAATAATTAGATATAGGAACAACCAGAAAAAAGATGTGACACCGGGCGCTGTAAAGCTACCTTCTGTCACATCTTTTTTCGTCCGTGTATATATCCTTCAATTTTCGCATAATTTCCTGCCACCCCGCCTATAATAAAGGTAAAACAACCCCTGTCCAACAGGCAGGGAGAAAACAGGACGGTGTGGGAGATGAACAGACGGGGACGCAGCCGGTTCGGTGGCAGTCCGGAGATATATTACTACAATTCAGCCCGCCGGGACGCGGTGGGAGAGCTGGCAGGGCAGTTAAGTGGGCTGATTCAGGAAGAAATGACCCGAAGACATAAAAAGAAACTGGTTTTCCTCTGCATCGGCACGGATCGCTCGACCGGAGACAGTCTGGGACCGTTGATCGGATATAAACTCAAACAGGAACGGCGGCGCGGTACGCTGGTATTCGGAACACTTGATCGCCCCGTGCACGCGATGAACCTGGAACATTACGTGCAGGTTTTAAAAAATGGGTACCCGGATGCGCTGGTGGTGGCGGTCGATGCCTCGGTTGGCGATGAAAACCACGTCGGCTATGTCACGCTGGGGCGAGGGGCTTTAAAGCCGGGGCTTGGCGTCTGCAAGGAGCTTCACGCGGTCGGAGATCTCTTTATCACCGGGATCGTGGCGGGCTGCAGCCATTACGATCCGATGATGCTGCAGAGTATCCGCCTGGCACTCGTCATGCAGCTGGCAGACTGCATCAGCGCGGGGATCGGGCTTGTCGAAAATTTTTGCCTGGATGCTGCCTCCGTTTGACAAATTTTGCATGCAATCGGCGTTATGATAGGCGGAAAGAAATTCATCATACTCCTGAAATTACGGAAAATCATGTTACTGTATTTGAGCAGGTATTTTCAGCACTGAAAATGCTGCACGGTGCAGCAATCAAATCATGGAAGCAAGTACAGACCCGGTTTCAGGAGAATCTATCATAGCGGGGTGAACATATGGGAGAATATTCTGGTTCCCGCGCAGAACTGCCGAAAAATATCCGGCAGATCGGCGAGCGGGATGAGGTGGTCCGGTTGTATGTAGAGGATTATGTAAACACGTATTTGAAACAGGTATATCCATCCGGCGGACCGGGACTCCGGGTCGGGCTGCTGCTTGGAAATTCGGATCCACAGCAGGAGGTTCCGTGCCTCTTTGTGGACGGAGCGCTGGAGATGGAGGAGGTTGTGCCGTCCGGGGAGAAGATTGTCTTTTCGGAGGCGGCATGGAAAAAGGCATACCAGCGGATGGAGGAGACATTTCCGAAAAAGACCGTGCAGGGGTGGTTTATCTGCGGCGCGCCGGGGTGTATGTTAAGTCCCCTGACCTACTGGCGGCTGCACAAGCAGTATTTCGGCGGGAAAAACCAGCTCATGTACATAAACAGCGGCGTGGACGGTGAGGCAGCATACTATGTGATGTCGGAGGACGGGTTTTACCGTTTGAAAGGATATCATATATACTACGAGAAAAACCAGATGATGCAGGACTATATGATTCTGCGGAAGGACGCCCGCCGGGTGGAGACAGGCACCGGCGATCGGGTGATCCGCGATTTCCGTAACCGGATGGAAGAGCGGCAGCAGGAGGCGGCGTCGCGTTACGGGACGATCCGGGCGCTGGGGACGCTGTGCGGCGTGCTTTCGGTCGCGGTGCTTGCCGGCGGCGTGGTGCTTTTCGGCAATTACCAGAAAATGCGCGAGATGGAGAGTGTGCTGGTATCCGTCCTCCCGGATGGTGTGCGGGGCACTGCGGACGGGAAAGAGGCGGTTACGGTGGAACAGCTCCGTGGCAGTGTGACGCCGCTTGAGAGCGGCGAGGCCGGCGCGGATGTGGATGCAGACGGAACAACAGCGGAAAACGGAGGACAGGCGCATAAATGGACACTTGAGAGCGCGGCGGATGGAGATACAGAGGGCACTGCCATAGCAGGCAGACAGAATGGACAGGCTTCCGGTGGGCAGAGCGAAGAGAACGGAAAAGTGGCGGAGACGAAAGCCCCGTACATTTTGCCGGAGCCGGAGGCACAGCGCGACCTGCCGAATCCGGGCGGCAATTCGACGGCGGGACAGGACTATCCGGTCACAAACTTGAAGCCCGGCGGCACGTACACGGTCGGGGACGGGGAGACGCTCTATGGGATCTGTTTTAAGCTTTATGGCAATATCCGTCATCTGGACGATATCCTTGCGGTCAACCATCTGACCGATGAAAACCGCATTATCGCAGGGCAGACGCTGGTGCTGCCGGATGTGTCCGGAGAATAGCAAAAAGATAATGCCAAACCATCTAAAATAGTGTATAATCAAGATGGCAGTCCAGCTACAGGAGATAAAAAAATGAGTGAGATGAACCCGATTGAACGGGAACAGAAGAAAAAGCAGCTGAGAGGGCGTGTGATCGACACCGCCACGCAGGACATGTTTCCCCGCCGGGGCATAAGCCACGGAGAAAATGAGGAAGAGGTGGCGGAGAAAGCCGAGCGCCATTCCAGACGGAAACGTCTCCGCAGGGTGCTGACGGCGGTGTTAATCGCGGCGCTTTTGGCGGCTGGTTTTATGTATTATAAAGATAACCATGCCTACACGGACTATACGGTGGCGTGGGAAAAAGAGATTGCGGCGAGTGAGAGCAGCACGACGGAATTTGTCCCGTTTGGGGAAAATGTACTGAAATACACGAAGGACGGAGCTTCCTATCTGGACAAGACCGGCAAGGCGGTCTGGTCGATGAGTTATGAGCTGAAATCACCGATCTGCTATGTCAACGGCGATTATGCCGTGATCGGGGACCAGCAGGGCAATGATATTTATATTGTGGATAAGACCGGAAGCCAGGGACAGGCGACGACGCTTCTGCCGATCCTGCGCGTCAGCGTATCGGCATACGGCATCGTGGCGGCGCTGGTGGAGGACAGCAATGCTTCGTATGTGACCTTTTTCAAGAAAGACGGCAGCGAGCTTGACTGGGCGATCAAGACGGTTATGTCGGGAAATGGTTACCTGATGGACGTTTCCTTATCGCCGGATGGTACGCAGGTCATGCTTTCCGACTTGTATCTGCAGGACGGGGCACTCAAAAACCGGATTGTATTTTACAATTTCTCCGAATATGGAAAGAATTATCCAGACCGTCTGGTCGGAGGTTTTGATGAGCTGGGAGACAGCATCTGTCCGCGCGTCCGGTTTCTCGACGAGGATCACGCGTGTGCATTTGCGGATGATCAGGTGGCATTTTTCTCTTTGGAAAATGTAACAAGCCCGGCGCTGGTGCGCCAGGCGGAGATCGACGGGGAAGTCCGCGGCGTGGCATGGTCGAAGGACTATGTGGCGGTCATCTCGGACAACACCGAGGGCGGAAGTGAGAGCCGTTTGAGCATGTTTAAATCCGATGGAACCGCTATGGGTACGGCAGAGTTCTCGTATTCGTGGCGTAACATAAATATACAGGGCGATTTCGTCATCCTAAATAACGAAAATTCCTGCCGGGTCTACAGTCTGTCCGGCAAGGAGCGGTTTGCCGGGGAGTTTGATTTCTCTGTGGCGCAGGTAACACGCGGCCGCGCGTTCAATTCACTGATTATCAGCGGCGGCGACCGGATGCGCGAGATCCGCCTCAAATAACACACGTTTAGTTTTTAAAATTAAGATACATAGCAGGAGGTTACTTATGAATCAGATTGACACATTATCCGTAAACGCGATCCGGATTTTATCCGCAGACGCAATCCAGAAGGCAAATTCCGGTCATCCGGGACTTCCGCTGGGATGTGCAGCAGCGGCTTATGAACTGTGGGCACATCATATGAACCATAACCCAGCTAACCCGAAGTGGGAGAACAGAGACCGTTTCATCTTATCCGGCGGTCATGGTTCCATGCTGCTGTACTCTCTGCTGCACCTGTTTGGCTACGGAAATCTTTCCAAAGAAGATCTGATGAACTTCCGCCAGTTAGATTCCAAGACTCCGGGACATCCGGAATATGGTCATACCGTTGGCGTTGAGGCGACGACCGGTCCGCTGGGCGCAGGTATGGGTATGGCAGTCGGCATGGCGATGGCTGAGGCACATCTGGAAAGCGTATTCAACAAAGAAAACTATCCGGTAGTTGACCATTACACTTATGTATTGGGCGGCGACGGATGTATGATGGAAGGCATTTCCTCTGAGGCATTCTCTCTGGCAGGTACCCTGGGACTTTCCAAGCTGATTGTTCTCTATGATTCCAACCGCATCTCCATCGAGGGAAGCACCGACATCGCATTCCGTGAGAATGTACAGGAGCGTATGCAGGCATTTGGTTTCCAGACGATCACTGTAGAAGATGGCAATGATATCGACGCGATCGGCAAGGCGATCGAGGCTGCAAAGGCAGATACCGAGCATCCGTCCTTTATCACCATCAAGACGCAGATCGGCTTCGGCTGCCCGGCAAAACAGGGCAAGGCGAGCGCACACGGCGAGCCGCTGGGCGTGGAGAATGTGGAAGCACTCAGAAAGAACTTAAATTGGCCGAGCGAAGAGCCGTTCTTCGTACCGGAAGAGGTATACAAAAACTACTCTGAGATCGCAGAGCAGAAGGCAGAGGTAGAAGCTGCATGGAACGTGATGTTTGCCGCTTACTGCGAGGAATATCCGGAGATGGAAGCGCTCTGGAACCAGTATCACAATGCAAAGGCGGGCGAGGCGCTGAAAGATGACGCCGGATTCTGGGCAAAACAGGAGAAACCGGAAGCAAGCCGTGCGATCTCCGGACGCCTGATCAACTACATCAAGGATGTTCTGCCGAACCTGTTTGGCGGTTCTGCTGACCTGGCACCGTCCAACAAGACCAACATGAAGGATGCGGGCGACTTCTCCAAGGAGGACAGAGCTGGACGTAACCTGCACTTCGGTGTCCGCGAACTTGCGATGGCAGCGATCGGAAATGGCATCATGCTGCACGGCGGTCTGCGTGCGTATGTATCGACCTTCTTTGTATTCAGTGATTACTGCAAACCGATGGCAAGACTGTCTGCACTGATGGGCGTGCCGCTGACCTATGTATTTACGCATGACAGCATCGGCGTTGGCGAGGATGGACCGACCCATGAGCCGATCGAGCAGATGGCAGCGCTGCGTGCGATGCCGAACTTCCATGTATTCCGCCCGTGCGATGCGACCGAGACAGAGGCAGCTTGGTACAGTGCTGTTACTTCCGAGCACACACCGACCGCACTGGTGCTGACCAGACAGAATCTGGAGCCGATGGCAGGCAGCAGCCGTGAGGCATTAAAGGGCGGCTACATCATCGACGACTGCGAGGGCACACCGGAGTTAATTCTGATTGCCAGCGGTTCCGAGGTAGCTCTGGCGGTTCATGCGAAAGAGACTCTGGCAGCAGAAGGTCAGAAAGTCCGCGTTGTCTCCATGCCGTGTATGGATCTGTTCGAGGAGCAGAGCGAGGAGTACAAGGAGTCCGTACTTCCGAGAGAAGTACGCCGCCGTGTAGCAGTAGAGGCGCTTGGAAGCTTCGGCTGGGACAAGTACACCGGCTTAGACGGCAAGATCATCGCGATGGAAAGTTTCGGCGCCAGCGCACCGGCAGGGCTTCTGTTCAAGAAGTTCGGCTTTACCGTTGAGCATGTGGTAGAGGTGGCTAAGAGCCTGAAATAATGCTGATTTTGGTAAAAAAATAAGATAAAAGACAGGCACCTGTCTGTCGGCAGAAAAGAATGCGGTACCGCTTAAGCAGAAATGCGCCTTTCTCCGGCAGGCAGGTGTATTTTGCTTTCCAAACCTTGCAAAACGGGGATGCATTGCGTATAATAAGAGCCAGCGCAGAAAAAAGATGAGGGCATAGAGGAAAGGCTGCCAGTGCAGCCGTAAGGGAAGGGATCCAGACATGGAAAAAAAATGTATTGGGATAGACGTCGGCGGAACGACGGTTAAGATTGGTATTTTTGAGACGGACGGAACGCTTGTTTATAAGTGGGAGGTTCCGAGCCGCAAGGAAGAGAATGGGGCGTACATTCTTCCGGATGTAGCCGCTTCGATCAGGAAGAAATTGAACGAGCGGGGAATTCCGATGGATGCCGTGATCGGCGCAGGCATGGGATTTCCGGGACCGGTGCAGCCGGATGGCTATGTGGAGGTCTGCGTCAACTTAGGATGGCGCGATCTGAACCCGCAGAAGATTTTGAGTGAGTTATTAGATGGAATGCCGGTCCGCTCCGGTAATGATGCTAATGTGGCGGCGCTCGGCGAGATGTGGCAGGGCGGCGGCAAGGGCTGCCATGATATCGTGATGGTGACGCTGGGAACCGGTGTCGGCGGCGGCGTGGTACACGATCAGAAGATCGTTGCAGGACGCCACGGACTGGGCGGCGAGATCGGTCATATCCATATCCGCGAGGGCGAGAAAGAAACCTGCAACTGCGGCGGACACGGCTGTCTGGAACAGGTAGCGTCCGCGACCGGTATCGCCAGGGAGGCGAGACGGAAGATGGCGGCAAAGCCGGATGCATCGGTGATGCGTGCCTACGGTGATGCGATCACCGCAAAAAATGTGCTGGATGCGGCAAAAGCCGGGGATGCACTGGCGCTGGAGGTTATGGACACCGTGTGCTATTATCTCGGATGGGCGCTGGCGACCATTTCGATGACCGTGGATCCGGAGATTTTCGTCATCGGAGGAGGCGTATCCAAGGCGGGGACTTTTTTAACGGATTGGATTGACCGCTATTACCGCGAATTGACCCCGATCTCTGAGAATAAGGGCGAGGTTCGCTTGGCAACATTGGGAAATGATGCAGGTATCTATGGGGCGGCAAGACTGCTCTTAGATTAGGCGCCTTGTTTTGAGTGACATAGTGCAGGGTAAATGGTCTGGACGTTTGAAGGAAATAGGGATAGAAAAACGTTCAGATATGCCGAAAAATGCTGTAGACAAGAGGAGACCCCGGAGCGGTCAAGCATCCGGGGCAATTATGAAAAATCTATGTGCAAAATCACTATAAAACAAATTTGAAAAGTGAAATCTTTTATGCTTTTAGTATAAAAATAAGATATGAATAAAATATGAACACCGTGTAAACAGATTATGAAAATTGGCGATTTTGTACAAAAAAGTTTCATGAATCAGAGGTTTCTCTATCAAAACAGAGGATAGAAAGAAAAATGGCAGAATTTGCAGCGCACGGTGCGAATCAGGAGGAAAAAATGGCAGCAGAAAAAGCAAAGAAAACGATTGTAATTGGACATAAAAACCCGGATACGGATTCGATTTGTTCTGCAATCGGCTATGCGAATTTCAAAACACTTCAGACGGGCGGCGAATATGTACCGTGCCGTGCCGGAGAACTGAACCCGGAGACAACCTTCGTACTGGATTACTTTAAGGTAGATGTGCCGAAACTGATTAAATCCGTCAAAACGCAGGTCAAGGATATTGAGATCCGCGAGACGCCAGGTGTTTCCAAGAATATTTCCCTGAGAAAAGCATGGAACCTGATGCAGGAGGACGGTCTGGTAACACTTCCGGCTGTTACCGATAAGAATATACTGGAAGGTCTGATCACAGTCGGCGATATCACCCGTTCTTATATGAATGTATACGACAGCAGCATTCTTTCCAAGGCATGCACCCAGTATGCAAATATCATCGAGACCCTGGAGGGCGCGATTTTTGTTGGCGATGAGAAAGAGTACTTTGATAAAGGAAAAGTCCTGATTGCGGCAGCTAATCCGGATATGATGGAATATTATATTGAAGAGAACGACCTGGTTATCCTCGGCAACCGCTATGAGTCGCAGCTGTGCGCGATCGAGATGGGTGCAAGCTGTATCATCGTGTGTGAGGGCGCTGGCGTTTCCATGACGATCAAAAAACTGGCACAGGAGCGCGGCTGTACCGTCATCACAACTCCGTATGATACCTACACGGCAGCCCGTCTCATTAACCAGAGTATGCCGATCAGCTATTTCATGAAGACTGAGAAGCTGATCACCTTCGATACAGATGATTTCATCGATGATATTAAGGATGTGATGGCAAGCAAGCGTTTCCGTCATTTCCCGGTACTCGATAAAGAAGGCAAATACAAAGGCCTGATTTCCCGCCGTAACTTACTGGGTGCGCGCGGCAAGAACGTGATTCTGGTCGATCACAATGAGCGCGGCCAGGCGGTAGACGGCATCGAGAATGCCAATATTCTGGAACTGATTGACCACCATCGTCTGGGTACTGTGGAGACAGTCGGACCGGTCTTCTTCCGTAACCAGCCGCTCGGCTGTACGGCAACGATCATCTTCCAGATGTACCGCGAACAGGGGCTGGAGATCGACAAGACCATCGCAGGTCTGCTCTGCAGTGCGATCATCTCCGATACGCTTCTGTTCCGTTCTCCGACCTGCACACCGATGGATCGGGCGGCAGCGGTTTCTCTGGCTGAGATGGCAGGCATCAAGCTGGATGAGTTCGCAAACCAGATGTTTGAGGCAGGCAGCGAGTTAAAGGGCAAGAGCGATGCAGAGATTCTGTATCTGGATTTCAAGAAATTCTCAGCTGGAAAGACAAACTTCGGCGTCGGTCAGATCAACTCCCTGAATGCAGAGGAACTTGGAAAGCTGAAGAATCGTATGCTGCCGTTTATGGAGAAGGCGCGTGAGGACGAAGGTCTGGATATGATCTTCTTTATGCTGACGAATATCCTGACGGAGACGACCGAACTTCTCTGTGTTGGACAGGGGGCGGCACAGGTTGTGGCAGATGCGTTCCACGTAGGTGATGCAAATGAAGAACTGAAGCAGACGGCAACACTGCCGGGCGTTGTTTCCAGAAAGAAACAGCTGATTCCGGCACTGACAGTGACACTGGAGCAGTAAATCAGGTGACAGTGCGCGGACGGGATTGTTTCATACGGAAAATCCAGTGATAGTTCGTGCAGGGCAGGAAGGTCGGACGGAAAGGAAGGATACCATGACATTTATATATCCGGCGGTTTTTACGCCTAAGAAAGATGGAAAAGGGTATGATGCATATTTTCCGGATTTGGAGTGCTGCGAGGCGGAAGGTCCGGATCTGGAGGATGCGGTGGAAAATGCGCGGGAGGCAGCGTACAACTGGATCAGCCTGGAGCTGGAGGAAGAGGGCGATCTGCCGGCACAGACGCATATCGATGATATGAGCCTGCCGGAAGGAAGCATGGTGAAACAGATCATGGTCCGGATCAAACTTCTCCCGGACAACGATTAAGAGGATGATATAGGGATGGCACAGAAGAGAGCGGCTGGAAAGCCAGAAGAGCGTCGCCGGGGAGGAGCAAGGCAGAACCCGGAAGGACAGTTGAAAAAACGGGTGGAGACCCGGAACACTCCGGGACCGCGCGCCCAGTGGAAGCCGGGCAATATGATTTATCCGGTTCCGGCGGTGCTGGTCACAGTGGCGGACTGCGAAGGAAACAGCAACATCATCACGATTGCCTGGACGGGCACGATCTGTACGAACCCGCCGATGGCGTACATTTCGGTGCGCCCGGAGCGCTATTCTTACCATATGCTGCGGGAGAGCGGTGAGTTTGTCATCAACCTGGCGACGGAGTCGATGGCGTATGCGACCGATTACTGCGGCGTCCGCTCCGGCAGGAATGTGGATAAATGGAAGGAGACAGGGCTCACACCGGTTCCGGCGCAGACGGTGAAAGCGCCGGTGATCGCCGAAAGCCCGGTCGCGATCGAGTGCCGGGTGACCGAAGTCAAGGAACTGGGGTCACATCATATGTTTCTGGCAGAGGTAACGGGTGTCAGCGTGGACGAGCAGTGGCTCAACGAGCGCGGCAGCCTGGAGCTTGCAAAGGCGGAACCGATTGTGTATTCGCATGGCGGCTATTATGGGCTTTCAGAGCTTCTTGGAACATTTGGATGGAGTGTAAAGAAAAAGAAGAGGTGCCAAAGATGAAAAATAATGTAACCCTGATTGGTATGCCGTCCGCAGGAAAGAGCACGGTCGGAGTGCTTTTAGCAAAGAGACTGGGCTATTCCTTTATAGATGTGGATTTGCTGATTCAGGAACAGGAAGGTAAGCGTCTGCGCGAGATCATCGAAGAACAGGGACTGGACGGATTTCTCGATGTGGAGAATCGCGTCAACGCGGGGGTGGAAGCCGAGCAGGCGGTCATCGCACCGGGTGGCAGCGTGATCTACGGAAAGGAAGCGATGGAACATTTAAAATCCATCGGACTGGTTGTCTATCTGAAAATCACCTATGACGAGCTGGTAAAACGCGTCGGCGATGTCAAGGACCGCGGCGTGGCGCTGAAAGACGGCATGACACTTCTGGATCTCTACCATGAGAGGATCTCGTATTTTGAGAAATACGCGGATATCACGATCGACGAGGAAGGTAAAGAGCTGGGGGCGGTGGTTGATGAGCTGCGCGAAATATTGGAAGAGCGCGGTTATGTGCTGGGAAGTGCGCCGGAGGAAGAGTAACAATTTCACATGAGAATGGGGGCAGCCGGTTCTGCCGGACGGATTTCATAACGGGTTACAGTGAGAAAAAATCAGTTGCAAAACAGTTGAAAATCCAATACAATAGAATAGTAACCATTTTTATAGAATGTTAACAGTCGGGGGTGCAAAGATGCGGAATCTTTTTTGCATCCCTTTTTTGAAAGGTGTGCGTATATGACTACAGTGAAATCTCTGTCCAGAGAGATGAAATTCTTTCTTCTGGCACTGATTCCGATCTATTTCATTTCAGTGGGGCTGATTATACAGCCGTTTGATTCCATTGTGACTGGTATCTATGAGATCATATGGGAGCCGGATTTCCTGATCACCGATTATATTGCGGTCGGCGGCATGGGAGCCGCGTTTGTCAATGCCGGGATGATGGCGCTTATCAGCATCTACTTTGTCTATAGTCTTGGGATGGAGATGGACGGGCATACGATCACGTCCTGCTGTCTGATGTTTGGATTCTCTTTGTTCGGAAAAAATCTGATGAATATCTGGGCGATTTTTCTGGGTGTATTTCTCTATGCAAAATATCATAAAATGCACTTATCCAACTATATTTATGTCGGCATCTACGGAACGAGCCTGTCTCCGATCATCACACAGCTGATGCACGTGGTGGAGCTGCCGATCTGGCAGCGCTTCTGTGTGACGATTCTGGTGGGAATCTGTATCGGATTCGTGCTTCCACCGCTCGCGACGCATTCCCACTATGCCCATAAGGGATATTCCCTTTATAATGTGGGATTTGCCTCTGGCATCATTGCGACGGTCCTGGTCTCCACGTTTAAGTCCTTTGGAATTGAGACGGAGGCGCGTCTTATCTGGTCCTCCGGCAATGATGCGATGCTTTTAGGGCTGCTATTTGTCCTGTTTGCAGGCATGTCGGTGGTGGCAGTGCTGTGGCGCGGAAAAGATACACTTTTAGGGTATGAAAAACTCCTTGGGACAACGGGAATCGGCGGTACCGATTACCTGCTGGAATTGGGCGGTGCGGTGACGCTTCTCAACATGGGACTCAATGGTCTGTTTGCGACCTTCTTTGTGCTGGCAGTCGGCGGAAACCTAAATGGACCGACGATCGGCGGAATCTTTACCATCGTTGGATTCAGTGCGACTGGAAAACATTTGCGGAATATTTTCCCGATCATGGCGGGCGTCTGCATTGCGAGTACCGTCCGGGCGTGGGATATCACGAATCCGTCGGCACTTCTGGCGCTGCTCTTTTCCACGACGCTGGCGCCGATCGCCGGAGAGTTTGGAATTTTATGCGGCGTGTTAGCCGGTTTTCTGCACGCGTCGGTGGCGCTCAATGTCGGGATCGTGTATGGGGGCATGAACCTCTATAACAATGGATTTGCGGGCGGTATCGTCGCAATGTTCCTGGTGCCGGTGATCCAGTCGATCCGCGACCGGAGGGCGCGGGCGAAGGGAGATCTGTCGCTGTAAGATTTCCTCTTTTTAATGGAATCTTAACACGAAAGAGGCATAGAGATATTGTATCATTATAAAAACACCACATTTATGATACCTACTAAACATAGAAAGGAATGATACATATTTCAACTTCATTTGCGCTTCTGGTCGTAGCGATTATTATCCTTGTCTGCATCGCGGGAAGCCGTCTTTCGGGGCGGCTGGGGGTGCCGACGTTGTTTATTTTTATTATGCTGGGAATGCTGTTTGGATCGGACGGTATTTTTAAGATTCCATTCGGCAATTTTGCACTGGCGGAACAGGTCTGCTCGGTGGCACTGATTTTTATCATGTTTTACGGCGGGTTCGGCACGCGCTGGAGTGAGGCGAAGCCGGTCGCGGGGCGGTCGATTTTGTTATCCTCGGTGGGTGTAGTGCTGACGGCGCTTTTGACCGGGCTGTTCTGTCATCTGGTGCTTAAGATGGCACTGATGGAAGGAATGCTTCTCGGCGCAGTTCTTGGATCGACCGATGCGGCATCCGTGTTCTCGATCCTGCGTTCGCGCAAGCTGAACCTCAAATACGGCACGGCATCCATGCTGGAGTTAGAGAGCGGAAGCAACGACCCGTTTGCGTACATGATGACGGTGATTCTGCTGTCTGCGATGACGGGGAGTGTGAGCGGCGGTTCGGCGGTTCTGCTTTTGATCCGCCAGCTCGCATTTGGGCTTTTGACCGGCGCGACGGTCGCGTGGTTGGTGACATGGCTTTTAAAGCGGTATGCCTTTTATGGCGAGGGATTTGACACGATCTTTGTCTTTGCGGCGGCAATCATTTCTTACGCGCTTGCATCCCAGATTGGTGGAAATGGCTACTTAAGCGTGTATTTGACCGGTATTATCCTCGGAAATCAGGAGCTGAAGAACCAGAAAGCGCTGGTTGGCTTCTTTGATGCATTTACCGGCATGATGCAGATGCTTCTGTTTTTCCTACTGGGACTTCTGGCATTTCCCTCGCAGATGCCGTCGATCGTGCTTCCGGCGATCGCAATCGCATTGTTTTTAACATTTGTGGCTCGTCCGGCGGCGGTTGGCTTGCTGCTCGCGCCGTCGAAACCGCCGATCGGGCAGTATCTGGTTATTTCCTGGGCGGGTCTGCGCGGTGCGGCGTCAATCGTATTTGCGATCATGGCGACGCTTAGTGAGGGATATATGAAATATGATATATTCCACATTGTGTTCTGCGTTGTTTTATTTTCCATCATTTTTCAGGGTTCGCTGCTTCCGAAGGTGGCAGAAAAATGTGACATGATCGACAACTCGACCGATGTCATGCGGACGTTCTCGGACTATACGGGCGATATGCAGATTCAGTTCGTGCAGCTTCCGATCGGGGACAATCATCCGTGGAAAAACCGTAAAATCTGTGAGATCGAGATGCTTCCGGGTATGTTAATCACAGTGATCCGGCGCGGCGCGCAGACGATTGTGCCCAAAGGGCAGACTGTCATTCAGGAAGGGGATACCGTCGTCTTGGGTGCAGAGGGCTTTACGGACAGCCAGGGAATCCTTTTAAAAGAGATTCTGATGACACCAGATCACCGCTGGTGTGGTAAGAAGATCGCGGAGGCGCGCTTCTATAAGAATACGATCATTGTGATGATAAAGCGGGGCAGCCAGATCATCATTCCAGACGGCGGTACGCAGATACTGGAAGGCGACCGGGTGGTTGTATACTCGCAGAAACTGCCGCAGGTGGAAGGGCGTGTGAAACACGAAAGCGGACCGGCCGTATCGGCTGCTGTTCACAAGTAAGCATGTTTTCTTACGGCACTTTCGGTTCCAAAAGTGCCTATCCGTGAACCGTAACGCGGATTCATTGCAGGAACATGGAAATTTTAGGCAATACTTGCAGTTTGTTGAATTTTAAACTATACTAAAACAACAACGGTTTGCCGGAGGAAAAGAGTATGCAGCAGGGAAATACGAAGGAACGGATTGTAGAGGCTTATATCGAGCTGGAGTCGGAGAGACCGCTCGAGAAGATCACGGTCACGGCGCTGGTTGAGCGGAGCCGGATCACAAGAAAAACGTTTTATTATTACTTTAAAGATATATATGATTTGATGGAATACCGGATGGAACGCGAGATGAAGCGCGTCATGGAAGAGACGATGAGCCAGCCGGATCCGGAGAAGGCGCTGGCACAGCTTTATATGTATATCATGGAAAATCAGAAGCATATCCGGGCATTGTCTGAGTCAGCACAGTTCATGGCGCTGCGCCGTCAGATGGGAGAAAAGGTGTACCAGTATTTTTATAACCATCTGGAGCGGATTGGTATGTTCAAGAAGCTGACGATGCCGGAGGCGGCGATGGCGGTGCAGATCATCATTTTCTCAGTCATGGGAGTTGCGTTTGACGCGCCGTTTAAGGATGAGGCGGATGTGAAGGAGCGTGTCGCCACGTTCATGAGCGTGATCCGCAAATGCATCGGGTGCGACCCTATGCAGGTCCGTTAGGAAAGCAGGTTTCCGGCAGTTTTGAGAATTATTGTAACTGTTCAGTAGGTCTGCGCATTTACTGCGCTGACCGTACGAAAACATGGGCCAGCAGGCAAAAATCCCATTGCCGTAGGCAATTTTTAATGGATTTTTGCGCGTGACTGTGAAGGTACTGAACAGTTACGAATGATTGTCAATTAGAAAATGGAACAAGGAAACGCAGGAGGAATCAGCGGTATTTGGTTGGTTTTTCCTGCGTTTTTGCTGTCATGTACCCCAAAAAACGGTCAGCGGCAGGAAAATTCGGGTGTCATGAAAAAAAGATGAACATAGATGGATACATTTTGACAAATTTGTGTACACACCTGTCCAAACTTGGGAGTGGCAAAGTGTATACGAGATGAGTAAAATATAGACTGAGAAAAATTTATATCAAGAACAAGCATAGATGGAGGAAATTATGAAAAAAAGAGGAAAGATTCTGGCGCTGGCTGCGATTGTAGTAGTTGGTGCTGTCGTTTTGTCCCGATGCGGCCATAAGAATACGGCGGCGGAATATGAGTCCCGTCCAACCGTAAAGGTAGAAAATCCGGTTCGTCAGGACATCAGCCTGTACACGGATCTGACCGGACTGGTAGAGCCGCAGTCCCGCGCGAGCGTCATGCCGAAGATGAGCGGCGAGGTGCTGGAGGTTTACTTCCAGGCGGGCGATACGGTCCAGGCAGGGCAGGCGCTGTGCAAGATCGATTCCGACGCGTTGACAGCGTTAAAGCTGCAGGTGGATGCGGCTTCCGTTGCCTTAAAGAATGCGGACAGCAATTTAAGCCGTACCCAGGCGCTCTTTGCCGATGGTTTTGTCTCCCAGGAGGCGATGGAGCAGGCACAAAACAACGCACAGAGCGCGAAGATTTCCTATGAATCTGCGAAGAATCAGTACGATCTGCAGGTGAAATACACAACCGTGACAGCGCCGATCGACGGTGTGATCGAGTCCCGGAGCGTCGAACCGCATGATCATGTATCTCCGGCTGGCGAGATCTGCACGATCTCCGGTGCCAGCCAGTTACAGGTTAAATTCGGTATCACCGAGAAGATCCACCAGACGATGGAGCTGGGTGACAGCGTGACGCTGGAGAAAAACGGTGTGGATTACACCGGTACTGTGACCGAGATCGGATCTATGGTCAACGAGAGCAGCGGTCTTTATGACGCGCGTGCGATGGTGCCGGATGCAGCAGGTCTTACGAATGGTTCCCGCGTAAAAATGACGATTATCATGGACCGCGTCAGCCAGGTGCTAACCGTTCCGGTCGATGCAGTCAGCTACGACAACGGTGCCCCGTTTGTATACCTCTATGAGGACGGAAAAGCGGAGAAAACCGAGATCGAAGCAGGTATCTATGACGATGAAAATATGGAAGTAAAATCGGGTCTGACGAGCGACAGCCAGGTCATCGTAAGCTGGAGCAACGAGCTGGTGGATCAGGGAGAAGTCCTGTTGGCACAGGATAGCGATGGCGCGCAGACAGACGGAAACAATGAGACAGCAGCGGAGACGACAGAGGCAGGTGACAAAGAATGATTCGACTGACAAAACTCGCACTGCGGCGTCCGGTTACCATCATTCTCTGTCTGATCACCATCGCGTACTTCGGTTTTCAGTCCGTCATGGGCATGAAGCTGGAACTGACGCCAGAGATGGAGATGCCGATGTTAATCATCGCCACGGTGTATCCGGGAGCCAGCCCGGAGGACGTAACCGATCTGGTTACCAAGAAAGAAGAAGATGCGATCACGTCATTGGACTCGGTAGATAAGGTACAGTCCATTTCCCGTGAAAATGTATCGATCGTCATTGTCCAGTATGAGTACGGCACCAACATGGATACCGCATACATTAACCTGAAAAAGGCGATAGACGGCATTCAGGGCGATCTGCCGGACGATGCCAATGACCCGAATATCATGGAGCTGGATATCAACTCGATGGCGACGGTTACGCTGGCAGTCAGCGGCGACGTTGATCAGAACCTTTATACATATGTAGATGACAAAATTGTTCCTGAGTTTGAGAAATTAAGCTCGGTCGGCGAGGTTTCGATTGCCGGCGGTCAGGAGAGCTACACCCGCGTGGAACTGATTCCGGAAAAACTGGCACAGTACCACCTGAATATGAATACGGTCGCACAGTTAGTCGGTGCCGCCGATTTCACGATCCCGGCGGGCGATGTCCGGGTTGGAAAACAGGATCTCGACGTCAGTGTCGGCAACGAATTTAAGAGCACGGAAAGTCTGAAAAATGTCGTGCTTCCGCTGGCAAACGGTGAGACGATCCATCTTTCTGATATCGCGAATGTCTATGAGGCGCTGGAGGATGCAAACTCGATCGGACGCTATAATGGCGAAGATGTTATCTCCCTGGGAATCAAGAAGCAGCAGAGTTCCACCGCGATCGAGGTTTCCAACCAGGTAACCAAGAAGGTGCAGGAAATTGAACAGCAGTATCCGGGTCTTAAAATTACCGTGGTAGATGATGCCAGTGACACGCTGAAACGGTCTTTAAGCAGCGTAATCCAAACGCTGCTCCTGGCGATCATCCTGTCCATGATCATTCTGTTCTTATTCTATGGCGATCTGCGTGCATCGGTCATCGTAGGTACGTCCATTCCGATTTCCGTTGTGTTGGCGATCATTTGTATGGCGGCGATGGGATTCTCAATGAACATTATTTCCCTGACGTCGCTCGTTCTCGGCGTTGGTATGATGGTTGATAACTCGATCAACGTCCTCGACGGATGTTTCCGGGCGAAGGAAAAACTGGATTTCTACGACGCGGCGCTGGAAGGTACGCGCACGATGATCGGCTCGATCACCGGCGGTACGCTGACAACCTGTGTTGTATTTATTCCGCTTCTGATGTTAAACGGTATGTCTGGACAGCTCTTTACACAGCTCGGCTACACGATCATCTTCTGTATGACGGCTTCCTTGTTCTCGGCGGTCATCATCGTGCCGCTCTGCTATATGTTCTGGCATCCGGTGGAGAAGGATCATGCGCCGGCAGGACGCATCATCAAAGGCATCCAGACCTGGTACCGCAAGCATATGCCGCAGGTCATTAAGCGCTATGCGCTGGTATTTGGAACGACGGCGGTGCTGGTTGTGCTGGCCCTCCTCATGGCGTCCAGACTGAACCTGGAGCTGATGTCCTCGATCGATGAGGGTATCGTAACGATGACGATCAAGACGAAGCCGGGTTATTCGGTATCGGCGATCCGTGACACTGTGCTTGATTTGGAAAATATGGTAGAGGCAGACGAGGATGTGGATCATTACCTGATGACATATGGAAACAGTGGCGTCAGCATGACTTCTGGAAGTGATGTGACACTGAATGCCTACTTAAAAGATAAGAGAAAGCTTTCCACGGACGAGGTTATCGAGAAGTGGAGATATGCGACACAGAACTACGTTAATGCGACCATTACCCTGGAACAGGGCAGCAGCAGTATGAGCAGCAGCATGAGCAGCGGTGATTCGATTGAGGTGGATCTGCAGAGTACCGATTATGATACATTAAAGAAGTCAGCGGATGATCTGGTAACGGAGCTTCGCAAGCGCGAGGATGTTATGCAGGTACATTCTTCGGTTGAGAATGCGGCGCCGGTTATCAAGGTAAAAGTGGATCCGGTCAAGGCGGAGGCAGAGGGACTGACCCCGGCAAGCATCGGTTCGGTTGTATACAGCAATTTAAGCGGTGTGAAAGCGGCGACGATCTCCGTCAACGGCGAGGATCAGGATGTGAAAGTAGAATTTGCGCCGGATCGTTACGATTCCATCGCGAAACTGCAGGGCATGATGATCACGACAGCGGCGGGCAATACGCTTCCGCTGGAGGATCTGGCAGAGATTTACTACCAGGACAGCCCACAGGAGATTTCGCGAAAAGAGAAACAGTACCAGGTATCGATCACGATGCAGGCACAGGCAGATTATAAGAAGACGGCTGAAAAAGATGTCAAGAGCTTCGTGCAGAACTGGGAGTTCCCGTACGGCGTTGAGATGGCGACCAACAGCCAGGATGAGTCGATGGGCGAGGAGCTTTCCGCGCTGGGAATGGCGCTTGTCACAGCGATCTTTCTGATTTTCATTGTCATGGCGATTCAGTTTGAGTCCCCGAAATTCTCCCTGATGGTTATGGCAACGATACCGTTCAGTTTGATCGGTTCCTTTGGCTTCCTGTTCCTGGCGGACTGCCCGATCAGTATGACCTCCATGCTTGGTTTCCTGATGCTGGTCGGTACGGTTGTAAACAACGGTATTTTGTACGTGGATACGGTCAACCAGCTGCGGGTGGAGATGCCGTTAGACGAGGCGCTGGTAGAGGCAGGTGCGATCCGTGTACGCCCAATCTGCATGACGACACTGACGACCATCATTGCGATGATCCCGAACTGTCTGGCATTTGGTAAGGCGGGCAAGATGATGCAGGGCTTAGCGCTTGTAAACGTCGGCGGTCTGGTTGCGGCGACGATCCTGACGCTGGTACTGCTTCCGTCCTTCTACCGGGTGGTTTATAACATGGGAAAAGGCAAAGAAGATGAGTATGATAAGCTGGACTGCGACTAAGGAAAAGCAGGTTAAGCAGTGAATCTGTCAGGCGGCGGACCCGGGGCGGGGAAGCTGCCTGTACTGATAGAAAAAGGGGGAGAAGAAGATGCCGTCGGAACGATTTAAGCGGCTGCCGGAGGAAAAACAGAAGAAAATCCGGGACGCGTGTATGGCTGAATATACGCGGACAACGATAGAAAAAGCATCGCTCAACCGTATGATAGAAGATGCCGGAATCTCCCGGGGCAGTTTTTATACGTATTTTGACAGTAAATGGGATGTTTTAGGATATCTGTGTGAGAGTTTTATCAATGAATTTTATGAGTGCGGCGTGCGCTGCCTTGAAGAGGCGCAGGGGGACATCTGGGAGATGTTAGGGCAGTTTTTAAACGGTTCGCTTGCCCTGTGCCGCGATGAGAGACGCGCCGATTTCATCCGCAACATCATGGAGTGCAGCAGCCGTGAGGCGCTGACCTTTGATATATTCAGCTCCGATCCGGACAGTCCACGCGCCGTGCGTGGACGGAAGCTGGAACGTGCCGCCTATGAGTCGTGCGTGGGAAAATCCTTGCGGAAGCTGGGCTGGGAGGAATATATGAGTTTTTTCCGCATGGCGATGATGGCGATCGCGATGGAGATCAAGAGCTTTCACGACGGAGTTCCGGAAAACCGTATCCGAGAACGGTTTGCCCTGACACTCGGCATCCTGAAACGGGGTGCTGGGATAGAATCGGGAGCGGGCGCGCAGAGCGCCGAAAGGAAATGAAGATGAGTAAGATGAAGAAAAACAGGAAAAAACTGTTTGCCATTCTTTTACAGGCGGCGTTAGTCAGCACGGCTATGACGATGCCGGCATATGCGGCTAAAACGCCGGGGATCGGCTCAGATGCGCTGATCGGCGACGATGCGACCGGTCCGGTGCTGACGGGCGGCAATACCGAGGTAGAGGAGGAAACTTCCCCATACACCAAAGAACAGCTAGAGGATGGGACGCTGGAATATGGCGAGATCGCATGGCGAATCGAGGGGTACAACAGCACGTACTTAAACCTGCGTTCCCAGCTCTACAGCCAGACGACCAGCCAGTCGGCGGGAACTGCCCTGGCGGCAGAGGCGAGCGCTCTCATGGAAGATGCGATGGACCTGAAGTCCGACGATATGGATGCGGAGACGAGAGAGCTGTTTGAGGGCTACAAGGCGGCAGCGAGAGAGCTGCGCAAACAGGGGGCAAAGCTTACGAACAAGGAGCTTTCCGGCACCTATGCCCGGACCCTGCGTCAGACAAAGAATAAGTTAGTCAAGGCGGTGCAGAACTTGCTCATCCAGTATGAGGAACTGCTCCCGCAGGTGGAAACAGCGAAAAAGAATGTGGAAATGTGCCAGGTAAATGCGGATGCCGCACAGAAGATGCAGGCGCTCGGCCGTGCTTCCGCGCAGGAGGTCCTGACGGCGCAGAAGGCGCTGCAGCAGGCCAATTCCAGCGCCCAGCAGGCAGAGAATGGGGCACTGCAGCTCAAGCAGAATATTTTGATGCTGCTTGGATTTGACGCGGATGCGCCGGTGACATTTGCGGATGTGCCGGTTCCGGATGCCACCCGCCTTGCGACGATGGATCTGGCAGCCGATGCACAGGCGGCGGTCAGCGAAAACTATGATTTGATGTCTGTGCGTGCAGCGAAAGCGGAAGGGTCTTCCAACCGCACAGTCAAGAAGCGAAACGTCGCCTATACCGAGGATTCGGTGACGATCACGGTTCAGAACCTCTATGCGGCGGTGGTATCAAAGAAACAGGCGTATGACAGTGCGACGGCTGGATATCAGGCGGCAGCGCAGAGCTACGAGGCGGCAAAGCGCCAGAACGCACTGGGAATGCTCTCAAGAGCCAATTATTTAGGGCTTGAGTGCTCCTGGCTCAGCAGTGTGGCGTCGTATAAGAGCGCGGAATTGGAATATACCAAAGCTGTGGAAAACTACGAGTGGGCTGTGAAAGGTCTGATTGTGACGAATTAATCCGTCAGGAATGGCAGTTTACTTAAGGTGTGAACAGGTTACTATTCACGGGTAGGCACTTTTGAAACAGAAAGTGCCGTAAGATAACATGGTGGTAACAGAAAGGAAGTAGGAACCGGAAATGAGACATAGAAGAAGGAAAACGGCGCTTCTGACCGCAGCGGCAGCAGCGGTTCTGGCATTGCAGGGACCGTTTGCGGCGCTGGCAGCCAGCCCGCAGTTTGCTTATGACGCAGATACATGGGCGAAGCTTCAGGACAATGTGATGGAATACAGCGAACTGCCGTATCTGGTACAGGAGTACAACCCGACGTATTTAAACAATCAGACGACCTATCAGGCAGGGCGCGACACAAAGAATGCGAAGGAAGTGCAGGATAAGCAGTACAATCAGGCGAATGATCTGTACGACAGCGCGGATAACCTGCGGGATCAGGCGGATCAGATTGAGGATTTTCTGGCGGTGCCGGGCATGGCGAGTGCTTACGCAAGCCTAATGTCAGCGTCCGTCATGGTGGAGCAGAATGCGTTAAAAACCCAGCAGTCTGCCGATGCTTCTTACCGCGACAGCGAGATGGACCGTCTGGACTATATCAACAGCCAGGATGCGGTTGTCGCGCAGGTGCAGTCGGCGTTTGCTGCTTATAATCAGGTCAAAAAGACAATTCCGTTGATGGAGAAATCAGTGGAATTGCAGGAACTTTCCATGCAGCTGACCCAGAAGCGCCAGCAGCTCGGTCAGGCGACCCAGATTGATGTGTTAAATGCACAGAAGTCACTGCAGTCACTTCAGTCCACGCTGACCCAGACAAAAGCGGGACTTCAGGCCCAGCATCAGCAGCTCTGCGTCCAGACCGGATGGTCCTATGACGCGGAACCGGATATCCAGGATCTGCCGCAGGCGGATCTCACCCGGATCGCGGCGATGAACCTGGCAGCGGACACACAGACGGCGCTCGAACAGAACCTGTCCTTACAGTCCAACAAGCGCGGCTATGCCAATATGGCAGAAGGTTCAGCCGATAAGAAAAATATGGACCGCACCATCAAGAACCAGGAACAGACGATCCGCTCCGGTATGCAGACACTCTACAACGATATCATGCAGAAGCAGACAGCCCTGCAGCTTGCCGATGCGTCCCTGGCAGCAGAGACGCAGACGATGAATGCGATGCAGAAGAAGCTGGAGCTTGGCATGGCGACCCAGCTGGAGTACAAGAGCGAGGAAGTTTCCTTCCTGGAGAAACAGATCGACAAAGAGACAGCTAACATGAACCTGCAGCAGGCGCTCGAGACGTATGAGTGGGCGCTGAAAGGTTACATGAAGTAGGGACAGAAGTTAAGTCTCTGGCACTTCCTCTGCGCGGGGGTTAACGTGGCGCTGGAAGAGGTGTATATATCGAAAATGATATAATAAAATACTTATAAAATAAGGGGCATAAAATCCTCATGGATCGGCATTTGCCCGGTAAAAAATGGATTTTTAGACAAAAAGTGTATTTCTGTCACGGACGATACGGCAGTTCACAGACCGTATGTTTTTGTGACACGTACAAAAAGAGGAAAAAAAGCGGCGATTCGGAACGGAACGCCGCTTTTTTTGCGAAGGAAATAGGTATATATTGTGAGACTTTAACAAAAAATATGCGTAAACAACAGAATACTACCAAATCCGACTGGAAAATACTGGGGTAATAAAAAATACTTTTGACAATTAACGCGGCATATGAGAAAATAAAAAAGATACTGGCAGTAAGGAGAGAAAATAAGATATGAACAAGTCACAAAACAAAATCAAGTGGTATATGCTTTCCTTTATGTGTTTCTCCACCCTCTGGGCATTTGGAAACGTTTTAAATGGTTTCATATACTTCAATGGAACACAGGTTATCTTCTCCTGGATTCTGATGTTTGCACTGTACTTTGTACCGTACGCACTGATGGTCGGAGAGCTTGGTTCCGCATTTAAGAATTCGGGCGGTGGTGTCAGTTCCTGGATTCATGAGACAACCGGTGCGAAGGCTGCATACTACGCAGGCTGGACCTACTGGGCGTGTCATGTCACCTACATCGCATCCAAAGGTTCTGGCGGTCTGAAAGCGCTCAGCTGGATGGTGTTCCAGAATGCGGAGAAGTATGCATCTTTTAACACAAAGGCAGTACAGCTCGTTACTTTTGCCGTTCTGCTGTTCTTCTGCTGGGTAGCAAGCCGCGGTTTAAATCCGCTGAAAAAGATGGCAACCTTAGCAGGAACCAGTATGTTCGTTATGAGTATCCTGTACATTCTGCTGATGTTCGCTGCACCGGCAATCAACCCGAACGGCGGTTACCTGTCTGTTGATTTCAGCATGAAGAATCTGATCCCGCATTTTGATTGGAAGTACTTCAGCAGCCTGTCCATTCTTGTATTTGCGGTAGGCGGCTGTGAGAAGATCTCCCCGTATGTAAACAAGGTAGAGGATCCAGCAAAGGGATTTCCGAAGAGCATGATCTTTGCAGCAATCATGGTTATTGTCTGCGCGATCTTCGGTACCATCGCAATGGGCATGATGTTTGATCCGGTACTGATTGAGGAGAATTTTGACTCCTACAACGCAAACGGTTCTTACTGGGCATTCCAGAAACTGGGTGAGTACTACGGTGTCGGCAATCTGCTCATGATTATCTACGCAGCCTGCAACGCGATCGGACAGTTCTCGACGCTGGTAGTCAGCATCGACGCACCGCTGCGTATGCTGCTTGACAACGAGGATGCGCGTCAGTTCATCCCGACCAAGCTGTTAAAGAAGAACAAATTCGGCGCTTACATCAATGGTATCTGGATGGTTGTTATCCTGTCCGGTTCCATTATCCTGGCTCAGGTCCTGGTTCCGAACGCAGATACTGTACTGCGTCAGCTGACCCAGTTAAACTCGGTTACTATGCCGATGCGCTATCTGTGGGTATTCTTCGCTTACTTCATGCTTCGTAAACACACGAACAAGTTTGAACGTGAGTACCGCTTTGTAAAGAATAACGGAGTCGCTCTTGGCTTCGGTGCATGGTGCTTCTTCGTAACAGCAGCCTGCTGTATCTTAGGTATGTACAAGCAGGGCGATATGTATACAACTGTGCTGAATGTCATTACGCCGATTGTTCTGGTAACACTGGGACTTATCTTACCGGCGATTAAGAAGAGAGAAGGGAAGTCTGCATAATGAATGCTGCAAACGAATTACTGACTTTTATTGAGAACAGCCCAAGTATGTTTCATTCCATCGAGACAATCAAGGGTATGCTGGACGAGGCAGGTTTTACATACCTGCCGGAGTCGGCTCGTTGGGACGTGAAACAGGGCGGAGATTACTATACAATCCGCAACCATTCCAGTATCATTGCGTTTCGCGTAGGAGAGAAGCTGACTGATTATCACTTCCAGATGTGTGCCTCCCACAGTGATTCACCGACTTACAAGATCAAGAGTGTGCCGGAGTTAAATGGTCCGGGCGAGTATCTGCGCCTCGATGTGGAAGCATACGGCGGCATGATCGACAACACCTGGTTTGACCGCCCTCTGACCGTTGCAGGCCGTGTACTGGTAAAAGACGGTCAGGGCGTGAGCGCGAGACTTCTGTACATCGATAAAGACCTGCTCATCATTCCGAACGTAGCGATTCATTTCAACCGTGAGGTGAACGATGGATACAAATACAACCGTCAGGTTGATTTATGCCCGCTGTTCTCTGCCGGTGAGCTGAAAAAAGGCGCGTTTGACGCGATGATTGCGAAAGAGCTTGGTGTGGCAGCGGAGGACATTTTAGGGAAGGATCTCTTCCTTGTAAACCGCCAGCCGGGTACGATCTGGGGGTATGCGGACGAGTTCGTTTCCAGCCCGAAACTGGACGACTTACAGTGCGCTTACGTTTCCCTGAAAGCATTCCTGGCGGCGAAGAATGAGCGCGATGTCAGCGTATACTGCTGCTTCGACAATGAGGAGGTTGGTTCCAATACGAAGCAGGGGGCGATGTCCACCTTCTTACAGGATGTCCTGCACCGCATCAACGGCGCACTTGGCAAGACACCGGAGGACTACTATCAGGCAGTTGCCGGTTCTTTCCTCGTAAGCTGCGACAACGCACACGCCGTTCACCCGAACCACGGGGAGAAGACGGATGCAGTCAACTGCTCCTGGATGAACAAAGGTATCGTCATCAAGGAGAGCGCGAACCAGAAATACACCACGGACGCATTCAGCCGTGCGGTATTTACGAATGTCTGCAATGAGGCAGGTGTTCCGGTTCAGGTGTTTGCAAACCGCAGTGATATTTTAGGCGGTTCCACCCTTGGAAACCTTTCCAACACGCAGGTCAGCGTCCATGCCGTCGATATCGGTCTGCCGCAGCTTGCGATGCATTCCTGCTACGAGACGGCAGGTGTGAAGGACGTTGAGTACGCAATCCGCGCACTGACGAAATTCTACCAGACCACTCTTCAGATTGAAGGGGCAGAGCGGGTTTGCTTTGAGTAAATATAGTTAAAAGAGCAGCCGCTCCGCGAACGATGAAATGAATCGCGGGGCGGCTGTTTTGATAGATTGAAAATGATTCGGAAACAGAAAACTGGTAGGGAAGGAAGTGAGAAAATGAAGATGGGAAATTTGAATGAGGAAGCCTGGATGAATGCGGCGGAGGCACGCCTGATCGGCGCGCTCATCGGTCTGGCCCGTGCGACGGATGGAAATACCGTCCGGACGGAGGAGACAGGACGGCTGATGCGGGTGGGACTGGCGGCGCTGACGCAAGGGGAACAGAAAGAGTTTTATGAAGCGATGGTTGAAAAAATCCACGCTGAGAAACGGCTCTTAGCCCCGGACTGTGCAACCTGCGGCGCGCCCTGTGGAAAAACAGCTGATTATGACATAAATCAGTGGAAAAAGGAAGCGGAACCGGTTCGGGAGCAGAAAATATTGCTTTTGAAACGGCTGGTGGAAGTGGCGTTGGCATATAGAGATTCGGCGGAGGTGGGGTATTTGCTCACAAAAGCTTTATTTGCCCTCGGCGAGAGCTGGGAGACGGAGTGGGTTAAGGTGCTGGTGAAGGAAGCGGATGGATATTTGGTTTCCAAGGAAGATTATTAAAGAAAGATTATGCTGTGAATTATTATACTTGGGATTATTATAATCGAGAGTATAATAATTTGCAGCATAACCTTTTTTAGATAATTTAACGTGAATTTGAACAGAAGCTCTGTTACCTCCGCAACAGCTCCGGCGCCATCTCCTGAAACAGCTTCGCGAGCGCCATCGCCGCCCGCGAGCGGTATTTTCCAGCGGGCCAGGCGAGCGCCAGATCGAGGAAAATACCATCTTTCCCGATCCGCAGATAGCGGAACTCATCCCGCATGATGCGGCAGGAACGGTAGGTGAATGCGAGTCCGACTCCCTCCCGCGCCATCGCCGCAGCGAAGGAGGCGGAGAGGTAGGTGTCGAGTCCCAGCGGTTCCACGCCAGCCTCTCGCAGGGAGTGGCGGCCAGTCCGTCCGAGAACGGTGCTGGGTGGTTCCAGAATATACTCAAATGGTGCGGTGTCCTTTAGGTCGATCCACATCTGTTCCGGCTCCGATTCACATGGCTTCGCAAACGCCATGACCGGGTGGTCGGCGGTGGTGGCGATCATGATCTCATCCCGCATCAGGAAATCCACACCGTGTTTGATCCGAACCGGCGGCGCGGCTATCAGCGCCAGATCTAAAAGTCCCTCTAAAATCTTATTTTCCAGATCAATACTGTCCATCTCACAGATCTCCACATGAACCCGTGGATACAGGGCATGGAATTTTTTCAGGACCGGCGGCAGCAGGTAGGTTCCCCGGTAGGTACTGATGCCGAAAATGACAGTGCCGCCCTTTAAATTTTCAATATCCGAAGCCTCGCTGCGCGCCTCCTGGTACTGTTGTAAAATCTGTCTGGCATGGAAAATAAATGCCTCCCCGGCAGAGGTTGGACGGACCCCGCGGGCAGTACGGACGAAAATCGGCGTCCCCAGATCCTGTTCGAACAGGCGGACCGCCTGGCTTAAGCTCGACTGCGCCATAAACAGTTTTTCAGCTGCGCGGGAGATGCTTCCCTCGTTAGCGACGGTTACGATATAGTCTAGTTCCTTTAAATCCATGAGAATCCCCCTCACGAGATATCGGAATTTCCGATATCTGGTATAACAAATCTTGTCTTTCTCCTATAACAAAAATAGTATAAGATAAAAACAAGCAAAAATCAATGGCAGAGACTGAAGCAGCGGCTGGGAAATCGAATAGAAATCCGGCGAGGGAACGCAGCTTTGAAAAAGCCTCTGTGGACGATTATAAATAGGAGGAATAAGCAAGATGAAACAGGATTTAATGAAGGGTGTTATCGACATGCACGTTCACACGAATCCAGATCTGCGTCTGCGGGCGTATGATGATTTCGAACTGATGGAGGCGGCGATCCGGGTTGGGGCACGCGCTATCGTCATCAAGACGCATCAGGGAACCACGATGGATCGGGCGTATCTGTGCAACCGCCACAACGAGATTGTACACGGGAAAACGAACAATTTTACGATGTTTGGCAGTATTACCTTAAATAAGGTAGTCGGCGGCATCAATCCGAAGGCAGTCGATGTAGCGCTTCGCCTGGGAGCAAAGGTGGTATGGCTTCCGACCCAGTCGGCGAAGAACCATATGCAGAAGATGAACCAGGATCTGAGCCAGAGCGTGGAGGTCGTAAAAGATGGAAAGATCGTGCCGGAGCTTCGTTCCGTGCTGGAACTGATCCGCGACCACAATGCGGTACTGGGAACCGCTCACATCGCACCGGAGGAGATTTTCACAGTTGTGGAAGCTGCACGGGATATGGGAGTAAAAAACATCGTTGTAACCCATCCTGAATGGTGGATTGTAGGCATGAGCCATGAGGATCAGCTTCGCCTGGTAAAGGATTATGACGTTATCTTAGAGCGCTGCTATGCACAGAACATGGGCGGCGGAAAGTATAAGAGCAATCTGGCAGACAACCTGGAACTCATCAAAGAGGTTGGCTATAAAAATGTCATGGTTGATACCGATGGCGGCCAGACAGAAAACCCGCATTGGGAGCTGGCGCTGGCAGAATATATGCAGTATCTGGTAGATCATGGAATTCCGGAAGAACACGTGTACCATATGACACACACTATTCCGGCAAAACTGTTGGGCATCGAAGAATAGGGGGACGCATCATATGTTAAGTGCAGTTTTGGTGGCATCCATTGCGGTTGCCGTTATATTGGGATATAAAACGAAAATCAATACGGGATTTTTCTGTATTGCCTTTGCATACCTGATTGGTTGTTTTGGCATGGGATTGAAAACAAAAGAACTGATTGGCTTCTGGCCGGTCAGCACCATGTTCGTCATCCTGTCAGTATCACTGTTTTACAACTTTGCAGCTGTGAATGGAACCCTTGAAAAAATGTCGGCCAGTCTTCTCTATATGTGCCGTAAGTTTCCGGGCATGCTTCCTTTTGCATTATTTTTTGTAGCAGTTGTACTTTCTGTTATGGGTGCTGCATACTTTACCGTTCTGGCATTCCTGGCACCAATTACCATCCTTATCTGTGAGGAAGCAAAGATGGACAAGCTGACCGGCGCGGTGGCGATCAACTGCGGTGCACTGGCAGGCGGAAACTTCCCCACAGCTTCGCTGGGTGTCGTATTCCGCGGTCTGATTGATACTGCTTATGAAGCAGAACCGGCATTTGAAGCAACGAATTCCTTTGTAGATGAAATGAAAATTTTTGGTTTCGCGATTGTATTTTCTCTGATTCTGATTGCAATTTTCCGCTTCGGTTTCAAGAGCAACCGCGGTATCGGAAAAGGCGTAACGTTCAATCGCCCGGAGCCGTTTGACAAGAAACAGAAAACAACCCTGCATTTAATGATTCTGATGATGGTGATTGTCCTGGTATTCCCGCTCTTAAAGATGGCAGTTCCTGGCAATGAGCTGATTGCAAAAATTGCCGGAAAGGTTGATGTAGGACTGGTGGCATTCTGCTTTACCATCATCGCACTGCTCTTTGATCTGGCACCGCAGAAGGAAGTTATCGCACGTGTGCCGTGGAACACCATCCTCATGATTGCCGGAGCCGGCATGCTTATCGCCGTTGCAGTTCAGGCCGGTACCATTGATGCATTATCTGCATGGATTGGTTCCAATGTTCCGACAGCCCTGATTCCGCTGGCATTCAGCTTTGTAGGCGCATTTATGAGTTTCTTCAGTTCTACAACCGGTGTTGTAGCACCGGCCCTGTTCCCGCTGATTCCGGGACTTGCGGCAGCAACCGGATTAAATCCGGCAGCACTCTTTGCCTGCACGATTCTTGGTGCACAGAGCAGTGCGATCAGCCCGTTCTCATCCGGCGGCAGCCTGATTCTTGGTTCCTGTGGAAACGAGGAAGACCGAAATCACCTGTTCAACCGCCTGCTTTTTGTGGCAGTGCCGATCAGCGTTATCTGCTGTGCGGTATATAACCTGATTGTAGCAGTTGTTCTGTAAGTGAAATTTAATTGAGAAGTTGTTTGTTCGAAAAGCTGTCAGCCTGTTCTGGCAGCTTTCGATAAAATATGAAGATTGGAAGTAACTGTTCAGTAGGTCTGCGCATTTACTGCGCGTGACTGTGAAGGTACTGAATAGTTACGATTGGGAAAATCAAGAAGGAGGATAAAGAAATGAGTCATAAAATTACAGTATTTCGCGGTGATGGTATCGGTCCGGAGCTGGTTGATAATGTGTTAAAGATTTTAAAAGCGGCAGATGCACCGCTGGAATATGAAATTTTCAATGTTGGTGAGGATGAGTGGAAACGCAACGGTGCTTTGATTCCAGAGGAAGCTTATGCTTCCTTCGAGCGCACCAAGGTACTCTTAAAATCCCCGATTACGACTCCGGTTGGAAAAGGATTCCGCTCCCTGAATGTAACACTTCGCGGACAGTATGACCTGTATGCCAATATCCGCCCGGTTAAGTCCAACGCGGCAGTAAAAACTCCATTTGAGAATGTGGATATCGTGATTTTCCGCGAAAATACAGAAGGTCTTTATGTTGGTGTAGAGGAGCAGGTAAATCCGGATACAGTTCATGCAATTAAGATTGTTACAAGACAGGCAAGCGAGCGCATTATCCGCGATGCATTCGAGTATGCGAAAAAGAACAGACGCAAGAAAGTAACCTGTATTCATAAGGCAAATATCCTGAAAATGTCCGATGGCATGTTCCTTTCCATTTTCAAAGAGATTGCAAAGGAATATCCGGAGATTGAAGGTGATGATAAAATCATCGATAACACCTGCATGCAGCTTGTCATGAATCCAAACCAGTTTGATGTTATGGTAATGCAGAACCTGTACGGAGATATTCTTTCGGACCTGTGCAGCGGCCTGATCGGAGGCCTGGGACTCGTTCCATCCAGCAATATCGGTTCTGACTATGCTATGTTTGAGGCCGTACATGGCAGCGCACCGGATATTGCAGGCAAGCACCTGGCAAATCCGACCGCATTCCTGTGGTCTGCCTGCATGATGCTAGAGTACTTAGGTGAAAATGAGACCGCCGGACGCATCCGCAAGGCTGTGGATGAGGTTCTGGCAGAAGGCAAGCACCTGACAAGAGATCTGCATGGAACTGCAACCACCGAGGAATATGTGGACGCAGTGATTGCGAGACTGTAAGAATTTAATAAGTGAAGATGTAAGAAGGGGCTGTTGCAAAAACCGTGCAGCAGCTCCTTTTGGCTATAAAATAGGGTTATCGGCCAGCATTATTTACCTATCCCCTTTACCATACACCGTTTCTTGAAGAAGGAAATTCCATAACAGAAAATTTCATCATAATTTCCCTCAAATTCTTTTGCATACATGCGTTCATCGATCTGGACGAGATTCGATTTGAAGTCCGGTAAAAAGATTCTGGCTTTTTTTCGAATATCAAAAAAATTGGCAAGCATCAATATAATAATAGCCGTCTTCGCGCAGCTTTTTAAAATCAGAAATACCAACAGGGATTTTTAGGGGTGCCATCGATGATGCTCCTTTCTGAAGATACGGAATTGTTACGAATAACTTTATCATATCATGGGGGAAAGTGGTTGGCAAGATTTTAAAAGAAAGCGGGATGCGCCCATATCCGGAAGAGGTGTATGGGTTTGGAAAATAGCTACTGACCCATCTGCTTCTCCCCCAGCTCCTCCGGCAGTGCCTCAAAGAAAATATCCTTCCAGGCACGTTTCAGCTGTTTTTCATGAACTACATAGGGCTGCACTCCAATATATTTAGGAACGTTATCACTGACCAGGGATTTAGCGACTGCAAGAGCAGCCGCTTTTCCCTGGTCATATGGCCTCTGGGTGCTGAGTCCTTTTACAAATCCTTGATTCATTTCTTCTGCAATCTCAAAATCCAGATCCGTGGTAAAGACAGCAATATCTGTCCGGTTCAAAGCTTTCAGGGCCTTGATGGCGAGCAGGGCGGGGCGGTCCCAGCTCACATAGAGCGCCTGGATATCCGGGTGCTCGTTTATCATCTCATAGCATACCTTGTAGGCATTTTCAATTTGAATAAATCCCTTTCTGGCAGTGATTTCAATGTCGGGATAGGATTCCCTTAATATTTTTTCGGCACAGTTATCACGCTCGGTAGTGCCGTAAAACATGGCGCCGTGGATGATGAAGCCGACTTTGGCGTGCGGTTTTTCTTTCAGGTATTCGCCGATCATGCGCCCTGTATTGGTGCCATTTTCCCGCTCATTGACGGAGATACAGGAGACGTAATTGTTCCGGCTGAAATTCTGCGGGACATTGCTTAAAAAGACCAGCCGCGTCATTTTGGACAATTCCTGAAATGCCGGGCCCGTCTGGACATCGTCGGTGGGGATGGCGATGACGGCGTCCGGGTGCTGCATTTTGATGCTTTCGAGCTGCATATTCTGGAGGGCAGGATCAAAATGGGCGTCCATGGTGGAAATAATATCGATTCCGTACTGCTCCAGTTCATCCCGGATGCCTTTCTGATGCAGGGCAGCCCAGGCAGTTCCGGTGTAGTGGAAGGAAATGGCGACGCGGTAATTTCCGGTTCGCAAAAGCTGTTTTTCCTCCTTGGAGAGCCGGATGCTGTCCGGAGATACGGCGTGTTCACCGAGCGGTCCGTTGTCGATGATCCGGGTGGAATCGCGCAAAATCAGCTCTACATCTGCGTAGTGGGTCAAAGGTGCGCCGGAGAGGTGGTTGATCTCGTCAAAGAGTGCCTGCGAGGCGAGTTCTGCCATTTGGTCGATGTCCCGATGGATGCAGGATATCGGTGGGGCGGTCAGCTCGCACCAGAGCATATCGTCAAATCCGATGATGGAAATATCGCGCGGACAGTCTTTTCCCAGCTCCCGCAGCGCCTTGAGAAGAAACATAGTCAGCCGGTTTCCGCCGGCGATGATAGCGGTGGGGAGATACCGGGTGATGCTTTTCTGAATATTCAGGCTGATGGTATCACTGGACTGATACAGATTGATCTCCGCGATGCAGGAACTGCTCAGGGTATAGTTGGCGGAGAAAAGTGCCCGCTCATATCCGGCAATCTTGTCCTGTTTGGCGAGGCTGTCTGTTTTTTCTACCAGAAACAGCACATTTTCGTGTCCGCTCTCAAAAAAATAGGAAGTAGCGGAGTGAAATGCTTTGGTGTAATCAAAAAGAATCCGCGGTGTGACATCGTCATCGATGAATCGTTCGACACAGACAAACGGGATACCGGATTCATATAGAAATGAATAGGCAGCCGGATTGCTGCTTGCCGGGGAGAGAAAGATGCCGATGGTCTTGGCACTGGAGATTAAGTTTTGCAGGATGCTTTTCTCCTCTTCCGGGCTGTCGTTGGTGGCGGCGGTGTAAAACTGATAGCCCTGGCTGGTCGCGTAGGACTGCAGCTGATTGCACAGATCGCAGTAGAGCGCGCTCTTGATATTTGGAAAGACAGCGACAATCTGTGAACTGCGTCCGCTGCGGATTTTACGCACCTTTTTTTTGATTTTTTCAGAATATCCACTTTCTTCAATAATAGCTTCAATTTTATCCACCAGTTCCGGGCTGACATAGCGTGTATGGTTGATAACATGGGAAACGGTGGCGATGGAGACGCCTGCCTTTGCGGCGATTTCTTTGATGGTCATAAAACTTCCCCTTGCTGGTACGGATTTAGTCCGACTGTTCCTGCGCGGCTGGATTTGGATTTGCCGCAGTTTTGTGTTTCTGTTTTTTTGATTATAGCACAAAAATAGGAGCAAAACGATAAGATAAATAAAATTTACGTAAAAAATTAAAAAGAACAGTAGAAATGCATAAATATCAATAAAACAGGATGAATATATCGCCGAAATTAGTGCAATATGCCAAAAGAGTATTGACGAGAGGGCATGGAATAGAGTAATATCTAGATATCAGATAGGGAGACTCCTTCCAGAGAGAAAAATTTTTACGTAAAAACGAAAAGAAAACTATAACAATCCGTTTGAAATGCACTAAACAGTGATGAAGTAAGAGGAGGATCAGATTTATGAAAAAAAGTCTTAGATTTACAGCAGCAGGTCTTTCAATTTGCATGATGGCAGCAATGCTGGCAGGATGCAGCTCTTCCAGCAGTACCGATACAACAGCGGCAGCTGATGCTTCTGAGGCAGCGGCAGATACGCAGGAAGCTGAGGCAAAGACCAGCGATTTATCGTTTGCATTCTGTACGAATACTTTAAACAATACTTTCCAGAGTTCCATTGATGCAAAGCTCAGCGAGCTGTGCAAGGAAAACGGCATTTCCTACACCTGCCTGGATCCAGATTATGATTTAAACAAGCAGCTCAGCCAGTTATCTGACTGTGCAAACAGCGGTTACGATGCAGTGTTTGTTATCCCGGTTGACTCCGCAGGTATTACCTCCGGACTGGCTGAGATTGCAGACGCAGGCATTCCGATTTTCAACGTAGATACCGCAGTCATCGATGATGATATCGAACAGTTCGTGACACAGTTCGTTGGAACCAACGCATACATGGCAGGTCAGTTAGTGGGCGAGCAGATGACGAAAGATTATCCGGATGGTGCAAAGATTGCAGTTCTGGATTTCCCGTCCAATGAAAGCTGCGTGGATCGTGTCAATGGTTTCCTTGAGGGTCTTGGCGATCAGAAGGATAAATTTGAGATTGTAGCACAGCAGGATGGCGGTGCAGCGCTCGATCAGTCGATGGGACTGGCTGAGGATATCATCACAGCAAACCCGGATCTGGAAGCATTCTTCTGTATCAATGACCCGTCTGCCCTGGGTGCGGCAGCAGCTATCAAGGCAGCAAACAAGACCGGCGAGATCGGTGTATATAGCATCGATGCATCCCCGGATGGAAAACAGGCACTCTTAGACGGCGAGTTCACCGCAGTTGCATGCCAGGTTCCGCTTCAGATTGCAGAATATGCATTTGACGCAGCTGAGAAATATGTAGGCGGCGACACCACAATCGATGAGAAGAAAGTATATCTGGATTCCCATCTGGTAGAGAAAGAAGAGGCAGAGAAGACTCTGAACGATTGGCAGTAATGAACTGCGAGGAAGTTTAACAGTTACGTGAAATAAAATAAAACATGGAAAATGCGGCGATGGGGTTCATTGCCGCATTTCTAAAAAACGGAGGGTTCTATGGGAAAAACAATTCTGGAAATGATAGATATCAAGAAAAGTTTTTCCGGGATCTATGCATTGTCAGGGATCAATTTTTCCCTGGAAATGGGCGAGGTTCATGCGCTTCTGGGAGAAAATGGAGCGGGTAAATCAACGCTTATCAAGGTCCTTGGAGGAATTTATAAACCGGACAGCGGAACAATCAAGATTAATGGTCAGGAAGTCGAGATAAATGGTGTTTCGGACGCCCAGGAGAAAGGAATCGGAATCATACATCAGGAGATCGTCCTGGTTCCGTATCTGACGGTCGCGCAGAACCTGTTCCTGGGACGGGAAATCAAGACGAAATTCGGCACCGTGGATATGCGGGAAACGAACCGCCGGGCAGGCGAGATGCTGGCAAACCTCGGGGTCAATATCCACCCGGATGCGCTGGTAGAATCTTTGACGATCGCCCAGCAGCAGATGGTTGAGATTGTAAAGGCGGTATCCTTCGACGGACGGATCATCGTCATGGACGAGCCGACGTCCTCCCTTTCCAATGACGAGGTAGAACAGTTATTTGGAATCATTGAGAGATTAAAAGCAAAACAGGTAAGCATTATATATATTTCCCACCGTATGGAAGAACTGTTCCGGATCTCGGATCGGGTTACCATCATCCGCGATGGCGCCTATGTGGGAACGAAAAAAACATCGGAGACGAATGCGAACGAGCTGGTAGCCATGATGGTAGGACGGGAGTTAGAGAGCTTCTATGCCAGAGATTACAACGATCTGGAACATGCAGAAACGGCATTGGAAGTGAAGAATTTAACCTGTGAGGGTGTGTTTTCAGATATCAGCTTCCGGGTAAGAAAGGGAGAGATCCTGGGATTTGCGGGTCTGGTCGGAGCCGGACGAAGCGAGATCATGGAATGTATCTTTGGAGCCAGAAAATACCAGAGCGGAACCATTCTTTTAAATGGAAAGGAAGTCCGCTTCACGACACCGATCCAGGCAATCAAGGCGGGCATCGGACTGGTGCCGGAGGATCGGAAAAAACAGGGACTTGTCCTTGGCAATACGGTCGGTTTTAACCTCACGCTGGCATCGATTGACTCTTATATTAACGGAATTGCCATCAGCGACCGGAAATGTCAGGAAGTGATTGATTATTATAAAGAAAAGCTTCATATCAAGGCAGTGGCAGACCGGGTGGAACTGGTGGAAGCGGGAAGCCTTTCCGGCGGAAACCAGCAGAAGATTGTCCTTGGAAAATGGCTGGCAATCAAGCCGGATGTCCTGATTCTGGACGAGCCGACGAGAGGCGTCGATGTCAATGCGAAGTTTGAGATTTATTCCGTTATTAATGAGCTGGCGAAGGCGGGTATCGCCGTTATCATGGTATCCAGCGAGCTGCCGGAGATCATCAATATGTGCGATAACGTATGTGTCATCAAGGCGGGAAAAATGACGGGAATGCTCGGAAGAGAAGAACTGGATCAGGAGAGAATCATGCAGTATGCAGCAGGAGGCGAAGAGTGATGAACGGAAAGAAAAGTACAGCAGGCAATTCGGTACTCTCGGTATTTACCGGAAATACAGGAATTATTGGAGTGCTGGTTATCTTATGTGTGGTAGTCGCACTGGCAACCGATAAATTTTTGACACCGAGCAATGTCATTTCAGTGCTCAGACAGATTTCCATTAATACATACATTGCACTGGGAATGACGTTGATTATTATTCTCGGACACATCGATCTGGCAGTTGGCGCGATCGTAGCGATGAGTGGAACTCTGACCGTAGGATTTGTAGTTAATCAGGGACTTCCGATTGGCGTGGCGATTGCGGCTGGCATCATTATCGGTGTTGTGGCTGGTCTGATTGATGGTATGGTTGTATCGAAATTCCGTGTTCCGGCATTTATCATTACGATGGCAATGATGAATGTCTGCAACGGTATCGCGTATGTATATTCGGGCGGACAGTCCACCCGTATTACGGATAAGTTTTTCATTGCAATCGGAACGGGTTATCTGTTTAACATTATTCCGCTGCCGGTTGTCTATATGATTATTTTAATTATCGTATTTAGTTTTCTGCTTTCTAAAACAAAATTTGGTACCTATGTGTATGCAATCGGCGGAAACCGTGAGGCGGCGCGTCTCTCAGGTGTTCCGATCAAGAAAGTCGAGATCATCGTGTTTACATTGTCGGGCGCTCTGGCGGCGTTTGCAGGTCTGGTTCTGGCATCGAGAATGTATTCCGGACAGCCGTCCGTCGGAAGTGGCTATGAGATGGATGCGATCGCAGCCTGTGTCCTCGGCGGAACCTCGATGGCAGGTGGACGCGGACGTATCAGCGGCACAGTATTCGGTGCGATGGTAATCGGTATTATTTCCAATGGTCTGAATCTGATCGGCGTCAGCTCCTACTGGCAGCTGATTGTAAAGGGTCTGATCATTGCCTGCGCGGTTGTACTGGATTCCCAGAAGGGCAATCTGGCACTCCTCAGAAAAAAGAAATGATTCCAAGAGCACATTTAGAAAGGCAAGGAGAGAAGAATGGACTTTTTCAGAAAAATGTCATTTGCGGATTCGACCGGTGACGCGATTCCGTTTTATCATGAAGGTAAATATCATATTTTTTCACTGACATCCCCGCCAGGAACCACGGTATATCCGGCGAGACTGCGTACTACCTGGAGCCACTCTGTTTCGGAGGATCTGGTGCACTGGGAGGAGCTGCCGACAGCACTGTATCCGGGCGAGGGCGATGAGCCGGATGCGTCCGGCGTGTGGACGGGCTCGGTTATCTACGGCGAAGGAAAATATCACGCATTCTATACGGGTTACTGCCTGACGGCAGAATATCAGCAGACGATCTGCCATGCGACGAGCGAGGATGGTATCACCTGGACGAAGGACGCGGCAAACCCGGTTATCACGCCGATGATAGAGTTATATGAAAAGCTGGACTGGCGTGATCCGTATGTATTTTATAATGAGGAAGATAAATGCTACTGGATTCTGATCTCGGCGAGACGGCTGGATATGCCGGTGACAAGACGCGGCTGTATCGTCCTGTACCGCTCAAAGGATCTGGTAAACTGGGAGTATTATGGTCCGTTGTATTCGGCAGGCAATACGAATTGTCCGGAATGCAGCGAGATGTACAAGATAGGCGATACCTGGTATCTTTCCTATTCCCGCTTTTCCGAGTTTGTCAACACGATTTACCGCACTTCCAAATCTCCGTTTGGACCGTGGAAAAAGCCGAAGAAAGACGGCATCGGCGGACGCCGCTTCTATGCAGCTAAATCCATGCAGGATGACAACGGGCGCCGTTTCTACTTTGCCTGGGCGCATGACCGTGCAGAAAACAGCGACCGCGGCGAGTGGTACTGGGGCGGCACGTTCTGTATTCCGCATGAGGTCGTTGCAACGGCAGACGGACAGCTGGACGTGAAGCTTCCGGAAGAGTATGTAAACTGCTTTAAAGAGAAAGTTGACTGGAAATACCTTCCGGTCATGGGAGAATATAAGCTGTATGGAGATACAACGGTTGAGCTGGATGGATGCGGGACAACCTCGTATGGTTTCCTGGAGCAGCCGGAAGAAAAGTTCCTGTTTACCGGCACGGTGATCCCGAAAGAAGCGAATGATTCCTTCGGAATCCTGTTGAAATCCGACTGGGAGGCAAGCGGCTGCCTGTTCTTAGAGTTTGATGTGGCGATGCAGCGAGTGTCCCTTCTGTCCCTGCCGATGGGAGTTGACCCATTCTGGGAGCAGTCCTGCCAGGCAGTTCCGAAAGCAACGGAACCGGGACCGGATGGCGTTCGGGTGGCTGAGAAGACCTTTGAGATTAAAGATGGACAGGCAATTGATGTAAAGATTTCGGTCGATCATGATATGGTTGAGGTGTTCGTGGGCGAGCAGGTGGCATTTACCTATCGTATTTTCCGGAAACCGGAGTACGAGATCGGTCTGCTGGCGCAGGACGCGAAAGTAGAATTTGCAAATATCGCGATTCGGAAGTAAAATTCCTTGTGAGAGACGAACGGATGTGGCTGTCCGCCTGTGAGAGGGCTGGATGGCGGCACCATTGATATAACTTGTAATACGGAGGATGATTCGTATGAGAATAAAAACAGACATCACAGCGCTGGGAGAGCTTCTGATTGATTTTACTCCAGCAGGCGTTTCACAGCAGGGAATGCGTCTGTTTGAGCAGAATCCGGGAGGTGCGCCGGCCAATCTGCTGGCGGCGGCTGCGAAATTTGGAAGGAAGACAGCATTTATTGGCAAGGTGGGTAAGGATATGCACGGTGATTTCCTGAAGGAAACCCTGATCCGGGCAGGTATCAATACGGACAACCTGATTCAGGATGAAAAGTATTTTACCACGCTTGCATTTGTAAGCCTGAAAGAAAACGGGGAGCGCGAATTTGCCTTTGCGAGGAAGCCGGGGGCAGATACGAATCTGTGCATGAAAGAGATCGATCCGGAGATCCTGGAAAATACGAGAGTATTTCATGTCGGTTCCCTGTCGTTGACCGATGATCCATCCCGGACGGCAACATATGAGGCGATCAATATTGCTAGAAACAGCGGTGCGGTGATTTCCTACGATCCGAACTACCGGGCGGCGCTCTGGAGTGATCCGGAGACCGCACAGCTTCGGATGCAGTCGCTGATTCCCTATGTAGATATGATGAAGATTTCGGATGAAGAAACCTCGCTTCTGACCCCGTATCAGGACCCGGAGGAAGCGATTCAGTATCTGCTCCGTCAGGGGGTGCACCTGGTGGCAGTGACGCTCGGAAGAGATGGCGCCCTGATCGGCAATGAAAATGGAATCATAAAAGCAGAGGGCTTTTCCTCCCATGCGGTCGATACAACCGGCGCTGGTGATTCCTTCTGGGGAGGTTTTCTCGCCTCCTATCTGCAGGAAGAAACCTCGCCGGAACACCTGACCCGGGCGCAGATGATTCAGTTTGGCAGGGTCGGCAACGCGGTGGCAAGCCTGTGCGTCGAACGCCGCGGCGGAATCTCGGCAATTCCGGAGATGGAGGAGATTGAAGAGAGGCTGAGAGGCTAGAAGAAAAGATGGAGTAAGTAGTTGGTAACTAGCCTCAGATTGGTCATCTGTGAATGACACAAAACCCCAGAGAGCGGCAACTCTCTGGGGTTTTGTTGTGTAACCGTTTGGATTATTAATATTCCTCCACATGCAGCAGATGATGTGCACGATCGGATAACGGAGCTTCAAGATACTCGTCATACAGTGTCTGAACGGCCTGGTTTTCATGGCTGAAGCGGATTGCGCTGTTTACATCATAAGCACGCAGGCAGTGATCGCGGTCTGCGCAGTCCTTCGGCTTATTCTGGAAGGATGGGCGGATCGGCTGGCCGCCGCCGTTGATGCATCCGCCCGGACATGCCATGACTTCAACGAAATCATAGTGGCATTCGCCGCGTTTCATCGCCTGAATGAGGCGTCTGGCCTCTCCTAGGCTGCTGAGTGCTGCACAGTGCAGTTTCACACCCTTGATATTGATTTCCAGTTCCTTAAAGGAACCGATCTGGCGCAGAACCTTCAGCGGACTCTGTTCGCCGATCTCCGGATTTTCACCGGTTACGGTGTGGTAAGCGGTACGAAGCGCTGCTTCCAGTACACCACCGCTGGCACCGAAGATCACACCGGCTCCGGTTGCTTCACCGAGAGGATCATCAAAATCGCACTCCAGAAGTCTGGATACATCGATGTGATCGGCCTTGATGAGACGGCATATCTCACGGGTGGTCAGAACATAATCAATATCCTGTCCGGTTCCGGCGCTGTCCATGCCTGGAAGAGTCAGTTCGCGCTTCTTGGACATACACGGCATGATGGAAACACAGGTGATATTTTCCGGTGCAATGCCTTTTTTCTGTGCAAAATAAGTTTTGATGACAGCACCGAACATCTGCTGCGGGGACTTGGCAGTGGAAAGCTGCGGCAGAAGCTCCGGATACTGGCTCTTTGCAAAGCTGACCCAGCCAGGGCAGCAGGAGGTGAACATTGGCCAGCTGTATTTATCCGGCTGCTGTAAACGGGCTAAAAGCTCGTTGCTTTCCTCCATGATGGTCAGATCGGCTGCAAAGTCAACATCGAATACATAGTCAAATCCAACGGATTTTAAGGTGGATACTAAACGTCTGTCAGTAGCAAATTCCGGGGAAAGACCAAATTCTTCACCCCATGCGGCCCGGACAGCCGGAGCGACAACTGCTACGGTTACCTTGTCATCATTTGCCAGTTCACCGTGGATACCATTGATGGCTTCCACATCATCCCGCTCCTGGAGAGCGGCAGTCGGGCAGTGGGTAACGCACTGTCCGCAGAGAGAACAGTCGGATTCTTTGATTTCCAGATTGTGGGAAACATCGACGGTTGTATGGGAACCGGTTCCGGACACATCCCAGATATTTAAGGTCTGGATCTTGTCGCAGATCTGGACGCAGCGCATGCATTTGATACATTTTCCCGCATCGCGGATCAGTGGAAAAGTAGAAGTCCAGATCATTTCCGGATATTCGTTTTTGTAACGGTCAACGGTCAGGTTCAGATCACTTGCCACCTGTTTTAATTCACAGTTGGAACTGCGCACACAGGTGGGACAGTTGGTGTGATGCTGGGAAAGAAGCAGTTCCACGTTGATCTTGCGGGCTTCGCGGACCCGCGGGGAGTTTGTGAGAATCTCCATGCCTTCCTGAACCTGGTTGTTGCAGGAGGTAACGAGATGGTGGATTCCCTTCACTTCTACAACGCAGACACGGCAGGCACCGATCTCATTGATATCTTTCAGATAGCAAAGATAAGGAACGTGAAAACCGTTGTCGCGGCAGGCGTCCAGAATCCGGGTTCCGGCAGGAACCTGCAGTGGTATATTATTAATTTTGATGGATACAAGATTCGTATTTACCATGATGTGGTCCGCCCTCCTTTGAAGTTTCCATAACCGAAGTGATCACAGCGCAGGCAGCGTCTGGCTTCCTGGCCAGCCTCCTTGAGGCTCATGCCGCATTCGGTAAGTGTAAAGTCACATTTGCGTTCTCCGGCAGGCCGCTCTGTCAGGTTGACACGCCCGCAAGGAGTACGGTCAGAGAGATCTGGTTCTGGAATCTTGACATCGCAGGTGATCTCATGATTGTAGCCGAGATACTGATCAATGTTGGCAGCGGCTACTTTGCCGGCAGCGATTGCACGGATTACAGTTGCCGGTCCGGTTGCACAGTCGCCTCCGGCGAAAATACCCGGCATATTCTGAATGGAGGTCCATCCGGTTGCCTGGATGATGCCCCATTTTGCGTCGATACCCTGTTCTACGAAGTAACGGCTTTCGATGCCCTGCCCCACAGCTGCGATGACGATATCACATTCAACCGGGATAGAGTCGGTGCCGATAGACTTCGGTGAAGGACGTCCGCCGCGGATTTCTCCCGGCATCTGCTGGCTTACCCAGAGAGCTTTTACCTGGCCGTCCTCGTCTGCTTCAATCCGCTCTGGTGCGTAAAGTTCCATGATCTCTACGCCTTCAGCCATAGCACTTTCGACTTCTTCCGGAAGGGCGGTCATATCAGCTTTGCGGCGTCTGTAGGCAACTGCCACCTTGTCTGCACCCAGGCGTACAGAAGAACGGGCTACGTCCATGGCTACGTTGCCGCCGCCGATGACACAGACCTTCTTTCCGGTAAGATCCGGATATTTGCCGTCGCCGATAGCACGGAGGAATTCGACAGCGGAGATAACACCGCCGGCATCTTCTCCCTCAATACCAATCTTTTTATCACTATGAGCGCCGATGGCGATGTAGATAGCATCATATTCTTTGCGGAGTTCATCCAGAGACAGCTGTCCTGGATCGTTTCCGACCGAAGTTTCAAGACGGACTTCCACACCGGTTTCCAGAATGACATTGATATCATCCTGCAGGCGCTCTCGTGGCAGGCGGTAGCTTGGAATTCCGTACAGCAGCATGCCGCCGAGTTTCTTGCGTTTTTCAAATACAGTGGTCTGATGTCCCATCAGCTGCAGATAATAAGCAGCGCTCAGGCCGCTGGGGCCGCCGCCGATGATCGCGATGCGCTTGCCGGTGGAGGTTGGACAGACCGGTGCCGGTACATATCCTGCCATATCCACAGCTACACGTTTGATACCGCGGATATTGATAGAATTATCCAGCATGTTGCGGCGGCAGCGGGACTCACATGGATGTTCGCATACCAGCGCACAGGCGGTTGGGAATGGGTTGTCCTTGCGGATCAGGCGGACTGCATCGGCATAGCGTCCTTCGCCGGTCAGGGCGATGTAACCCGGAATATCAACTCCGGCCGGGCACAGAGCTACACAGGGAACCGGCTGATCAAGATTACTGCGGCAACGGTTGTGTAAGATATGTTCCATAAAATCCTCTTTGAAGCCGTCCAGTCCTTTTAAAACCATCTGGGCAGCGGTATAGCCGATGGCACAGTCAGCCGTGCTTTCGATGACACGGGCTGTTTCCTCCAGCATGGTTAAATGCTTCATGGTTCCTTTTCCGTTCAGGATGTCTTCCAGAAGATTGGAGAGCTGCGCGAGACCGATTCGGCAGGGAACGCATTTGCCGCAGGTCTGTGCATGGCACATTTTTAAAAATGCAGCGGTCAGGTCGACAGGACAAAGACCTGGCGGGCTGGCGATGATGCGCCGTTCCAGATCTTTGTAAAGCCCTTCTACGACATTCTGAGCCTCGCTGTTAGTAGGTATAACGAGTCTGCTCATAAGGTATAAACTCCTTTCATAAATGTGAAATAAAATGCGTTATATTTTTCGATGCAATTATGTGTTTACTATAACATAAAACGAGTGAAAAACACAAGGTATTTATTGCAAAATATCTAAAAAAAGAAACGAAAGTGAGGTAAAAACAGATAAAATAGATAAGAAAAATAGGAATAAAGTGTAAAAGAATGTTGAATATATAGCTGCGGTAATTTCATGACAATTAAAAGGTGATGAAATTGTGGATTGTCTACAATTAAAATATCATATTTATGAAAACCGTAACCATATACATGAAAATAATAGAGCGAAAATTCTATGATATTTTTGGCTTTACAGACGTTCAGTAAAAAACGGCAGGAGCCGTCAAGCTGCGCTCCTGCCGTTGGGTCCGCCCTGACTGTTTTTGTTCAGTCCGCAGGCGTGTTCAAATTCGCGAAGTTTCTGTTCTGCCTCGGGGGTCAGATGGTTCGGGACATCGATCTGGACCGTCACGTACTGATTGCCGTGGATGGACGGATTCTTCATGGAAACAATGCCTTTTCCCTTTAATTTAATCTTGGTTCCCGACTGCGTCCCGGCTGCGATCCTGCACAGGACATTGCCGTACAGGGTGGAAACCAGCGCCTCACCGCCGAAGACTGCGGTGGTAAACGGAATGCGGACGGTCGAGTAAACATCCATCTCCTTGCGCTCCCATCCCGGTTTCGCGGTGACGGTGATATTTAAAAGAAGATCGCCCGCCTCGCCGCCGCCCGTTCCCGGCATGCCTTTTCCTTTCAGACGGATAGATTTACCTGTATCGATGCCCGCTGGGATGTGAACCTGTAAAGACTGGCGCTTGCCGGTCTGTGGGTTCTGCAAAGTGATGAGCTTCTCGCAGCCGGATACGGCTTCATCAAAGCTTATGGTTACATCGGACGTGAGGTCAGAACCTTTCTCACGGAAATCGGCGCTGTGAAAGCCCTGACTGCCGCCGAAGCCGCCAAAGCCAGACCCGCCGCCAAAATGAGCGCTAGAACCGCCAAAACTGGAACCACCGGTAAAATGAGTCCCAGAGCCGCCAAACCCGGAACCGCCCGTGAAATGTCGGCTGCGGGAACTGCCGCCCGAACTCTTGCCGTGGAACATGCCGCCAAACATATCTCCAAAAATGTCACCCATATCGTCCATGTCATCCCCGGTAAAATGGTATTCTGCATAACCGCCCGGACCGCTCTGATAGTGCCAGGCACCGCCCTGACCGGTGCCGCCAAAGCCGGAGCCAAATGGACCATTTCCAGAAGCGCCGGCACCGCCAGCTCCGCCGTATGCGGCGCTGTTCGGGTCAAATGCGGCGTGACCGAAGCGATCGTAGAGTTTCTTCTTTTCTGGATCACTTAAGATCGAATAGGCTTCGTTGACATCCTTAAACATCTGCTCTGCCTGGGGATTACCGGCATTGGAATCCGGGTGATACTTTTTGGCAAGTTTCCGGAATGCCTTTTTGATCGTCTCCGCACTGGCGTCCCGATTTATCCCCAGTATGTCATAATAGTCTCTTTTCTCTGCCATTGATTATCACCTCCGTAGATGCAGTGATTTAAGTTTCAATTATTTAGGTTATGATAAAAGATTGGGTATGATAGAAGCTGCCGCATCCCTGCGACAGCTTCTGAAGCTATCTGGCTGCTGGCAACACAATGTGTGAGCCACAGCTGCCTATCTGATTATTAACCTTCGATGGAAACGAAATGCTTCTCTTCAACCGCTTTCTTTTCCAGCTCTTTCGGGAAGGTCAGGGTCAGAGTGCCATTTTCAAATTTGGCATGGATATCCTTTTCCTCCAAGTTCTCGCCGACGTAGAAGCTTCTGCTTACATTGCCGCTGTAGCGTTCCTGGCGGATATATTTAACGGTTTTCTGCTCGGCTTTAGCGTCCTTCTTAGAAGCATCTGCTTCTGCGGTCGCTGCATCCTTCTGATTCTCCTCCGGCATATCTTTCGATGTAACTTCTTTCGAACCGCTGACGGTCAGATAGCCATCTTTCAGCTCAATCTGAAGTTCGTCTTTCTTAAATCCCGGCAGGTCGATGGAAACTTCATAATCCTTATCGGTTTCCTTGACATCCGTCTTCATCAGCTGGGAAGAGGAAGCGCCATACAGTCTCTGGTTAAAGCTCGGGAAGGAAAAATCCATCCAGTTATCAAAGTTATCAAATACACTATTATTAAAAATGCTCGGCATATACATAAGTCATCTCTCCTTTTCGTATTATCTTAACATCTATGTGAAAACATCGGTGGCAACAAGCTCGTTCTCATTTCCTTGTTCCTTTCCTTTGTTCTAGCTGTAATATAACACACATAATTAGCACTGTCAAGAGGTGAGTGCTAATTTTTTGTGAAGATTTTGTGAACACAATGAGCTGTGCATGGCGTATAAAAAAAGACACAGGCCACATTTCTATGACCTGCGTCTTGCGTTGTAATTCTTATTTTATTTTACTTCAACTAATTCGATCTTGAAGTTCAGCTCCTTACCAGCCATCTCATGATTGGCGTCAAACGTGATATTTACCTCATCCTTTGCGATAACCTTTACCGGGAACGGCTGTCCCATCTGGTTGGTTAAGTAAACCTGCTGACCTACCTGCAGTTCCTCGGAACCCGGCAGTTTGGCAATCTCAAGCTCCAGAATTGCGTTCGGATCCGGCATGCCGTAAGCTTCCTCCGGCATCAGGTGGATCTCCTTTACCTCGCCGACTTCCATATCAGCGACAGCGGCATCGAAGCCCTTGATCATCTGACCGGCGCCGCAGACAAACTCCAGCGGTTCGCCGCGATCGTAGGAAGAATCGAACTGTGTGCCATCGTTAAAAGTACCTCTGTAATGTGTGCGGCAGGTTTTGCCGACGTTGCGTCCTGTGATTTCAGACATTTTAAAATCCTCCAATTGATATTGATATGCGGTAATGGACAATCTTCCTCAAACGGACAATTTCCAGTGATTTCAGATGCATATTTATCAGTATACTAGAAAACAAGGCGAATGGGAAGAGAAATGTTGTCTCTCCGGTACCGATATTGTCAGTTTTTGCAACGAGGATGGGGCAAGCTGGAAGCAGAGAAGATCAGTTCTCCCATCGAATCTGCTCCCCCTGCACCAGCGGAAACCGCGAAAGCGTCTCCCCGTCCAGGTTCTCCCGGTTCATATCCACTGCCGTGATCTGATGGTTTTCATATGTCGTGTAGTAGTAAATCCCCTTATCCGCATTGCAGCAGGAAGTGTAGAGTGTGATTTCATATTTTCCATCAGAGACCTCGCAGCATCCGCGCTGCTGGTCAACCGAACCTAGGATATGGAAAAACTGGCTGACACTTTCTAGTTCGGATGCGCCGGAGCGGGCATTTGATTTTGTAAAAGCGACCCGTGCAAACCGGGAAGCGGAGGAGAGGTCTCCCGGAAGTCCGAGAGCGCCCATGCCGCGGCTGTAGGTTGTAAGCGGCAGATCGGCAGAAAATGTATTCTGCGGCTGCTTCGGGGACAGGTTCATGTAATTGTTGAGGGAGAACAGCTGCTGCGGGAACGGCGGATTGTTTGTCAGGACGCCCACCGGATTGTCGTAGATATGCAGTCCATCCGCCATCGGCTCGATGACGATGCATTCATTTTTATCGGCAAGAATCCAGTGAAGCTGCGCCGGGGCAAACTGCTCGTTGAATGGGGTGTCGGTCAGTACCATCTGGGCGAGGCGGACGCGAGCCTCTTTCACGGACACGCACTGGCTGAGAATCCAGGGGATGAACTCAAACTGTGCGATGTTGTCATGATCCTCCTGCGGCTTCTGGTAGGAGGCATTGCCGACGAAATTCAGTCCCGCCATGCAAAGCCCCTTCTCATTAAAAGCATCATAATAAAGCGGATAATCCCCCGCCACATGTGCCATGCCGATGATGGCATAGTGGGTCGAAACCGCGCTTGCGTGGCGGAAAGTAAGTGGATAGTTGCGAGGTGTGACGGTTACCTCGTCCCCGTAAGAAAATTCATAATCTAAAGTTCTGCCGAAGTAGAAATCGGCGGTTTTGTAGGTTGCGGCTGTACACATGGTCATTTCTCCTTTTTTTGTTTCAAAGTGTGTGGGTCAGATGGTGTTTATCAATGTTCTATTTATTTGTTGTATGCTTTATACTCAACTGCATCATTGTAAAAGTGGAAATGAATCTTGCTGTTTTTAGTATATTTAGTATATCAAATTTTTGAGAAAAATATAGAGGAAAAGCGGATATGGAAATAGAAAGAGATTGGTCAGATCATTTTAGGACTTAAAGTGAAAGGTAAAATCAATCTGCTTCACAAATGTATTGTCTGGGTATATAATAAGGGATAAAAACAGATAGAAATGATAGGCATATAAATTTTTCACAGGAGGATTCACTCATGACTGATACAGATAGAATCCAGATAAACGAAGCCCGCATCCGCGCTGAATTTGACGAGCTGGCGCGGATCGACTCGGAAAGTTTCGGGGAACGCGAGATGGCGGATCGCTTGAAGGAAAAGCTCGCAGAGCTGGGAATCCAGGCAAAGGAAGATGACACAGCCGAGAAAATAGGAGGCAATGCGGGAAATCTGTTTGGAACGTTAAAGGGCGGACTGTCTGGCACGCCGATCCTGCTGTCCGGGCATATGGACACGGTCGCGCCGGGAATCGGAAAGAAGCCGGTTTTTCATGAGGACGGAACCATCACTTCGGATGGAACCACCGTGCTTGGCGCGGACGATCTGACCGGGGTAATCGCCATCTTAGAAGGCATCCGTGCCGTGCAGGAGGCAGGAATCCCGCACCGGGATATCGAGATCCTCTTTGCAGCGGCGGAAGAGCCGTTTACAAGAGGAAGCTCGGAGTTCGATTTCAGCCAGATGAAAGCGAAGGAATCTTACGTTTTGGATGTAACTGGACCAGTCGGGACAGCGATCCTGCAGGCACCGACGATCCTTTCCTTTGAGGCGGCAGTCAAGGGGCGTGCAGCACACGCCGGATTCGAGCCGGAGAAAGGCATCCACGCGATTCAGACGGCGGCCCGCGCGATTGCCGCATTAAAGCTGGGGCACGTGGATGAGGAAACAACCCTGAATGTGGGCTTGATTTCGGGCGGTTCGGTTGTGAATGCCGTGCCGGAACTCTGCACCTGCCGGGGCGAGATCCGCAGCTACAGCCATGAAAAGGCAATGGAGACCCTGGAAGATGTCCGTGCGGTGTTTGAAACCGCTGTCAAAGAGGCGGGAGCAGAGCTTTCCTTCACACACCGCCTCCATGTCAAAGCCTTCCATCTGGAACCGGACGCGCCGGTGGCAGTTCATTTTGCCGGGGCCTGCCGCACCCTGGGAATCGAGCCGAAATTCGGCAGCACCTTCGGCGGCAGCGACGGAAACACGATGATGCAGCACGGAATCCCATGCGCGGTGCTTTCCTGCGGTATGTACGATGTTCATTCCGGGCGGGAGTACGCGAAAGTAGGGGACATTGTGAATGGGGCGAGATTGATCGCGGAACTGATTACGCAGGGGCAAGAAGCGAGTATAGAGTAAAACTGAAAAATGTTGACATAGCCGTTCGACGATATTAATATAATTATATATTAAATATAGCCGAACGGCTTTATTATTTCACCAAAACAATTATATAGCCGTTCGAACAAAAAATAGGGTGATTTGGAATGAAAATAACATCGACAATGGAGTTTGGAAGGACAATTCGCAATAAAAGAAAAAAACTAGGTTATACACAGGCGCAGTTATCTGAGTACACGGGATTTAGCACCAGCTTTATATCGGATCTCGAAAATGGAAAGGAAACAGTGGAACTTGGAAAGGCATTGTTTTTACTTCAGTTGTTAGGTTTAGATCTGGCAATCAACAATCGAGGAGAAGGTGTATGAGAAAATTACAGGTCTATATTGAGATAGAGGGAAAGCAGACATATGTTGGTTTAATTACGGGTGATTTTCCGCAGGATGCCCAGTTTGCATACTCGGATTCATATATTGCGGCAGGTTATCCGCCTATTTCCATCAGTCTGCCTATTTCCAGAAATCCATTTAGTGCAGAGGCAACAAAAAACTTTTTTGAGGGACTGCTTCCAGAGGGATTTGCCAGAAAAACGGTTGCAAATTGGATTCACGCATCAGAAGATGATTATTTGACAATTTTATCAGTATTGGGAGCAGAGTGTCTTGGTGCACTTCGCATTTCGGATGGTGCGGATGAAACAGGGGATTATAAACTGCTTTCTATTGACGATGTGAAAGCGTTGGCCAAAGAGGGTGTTAGTAAATCGACAGAACTTATAACGGAAGCCCATCTTTCTCTCACAGGTGCATCTGGAAAGGTGGGATTATATTATGACGCGGATCGGGATATGTGGTATCAGCCGAACGGAGATGCACCGAGTACGCATATTGTCAAGCAAAGCCATGTACGCCTTTCTGATATTGTGACGAATGAGCAGCTATCACTGACCACGGCTTCAAAATTGGGGATATCAATTCCTGAAAGTTTTATTATCAATACAGGGGCTGCGAGAGATGAAGAAATATTATTTGCCACGAAACGATATGATCGTATGATTCCGGAAACTCCAACTTACACCCGTGGTCTTATACGGCCATTTCGGCTTCATCAGGAAGATTTTGCCCAGGCACTTGGAATATCGTCCTATGAAAAGTATGAGAAGGGGGAAAAACAGTATCTTCCTCAAATCTTTCATCTTTTAAGAAATTATGTGGCAGACCCGATTGCCGATCAATTAAAGCTGTGGGATCTTTTGATTTATGATTATCTGGTGGGTAATACGGACAATCATATCAAAAATATTTCGTTGTTGTATTCTGAAAATTTAAAAACCATCCGATTTGCTCCGGCTTACGATATCGTCAGTACGGCCATTTATCCGGGAAGCAGCCGGGAGATGGCAATCGGGATCGGTGGGGAGAGAAATATCGATCACATGAAAAGAGAACATTTCGCCAGAGCTGCTGCGGATGCTGGATTGAGTAAAAAAATGGCGTTGAAACATTTTGATGCGTTGGCTGATGGGTTTGAAAAAGCGCTAAATGAAATGTCCATCCAGCTTATGGAAGAAGGATATCCAAAGGCAAGGGATATTCGAGAGCAGATATTAAAAGCAGGCGGATATTCTCATTTATAAAATTACCGTTCCATTTTGGCGGAGTTATTTTTTGTAACAATTTTGTAAGAAAATGTCTATATATTTTGGGGTATAAAGCTGGTATTATTAGAATAAGCAAGGGTGATGCTTTGGTTTTGTAAAAAGAAAGAGGGACTGCGGCTTATTTGTGAGATTTTTGCTCTGTCTGGATCGTGCATCGAGAGGTGATCGATATGAAGATAAAATCTTGGCTGATATTATACTATTTAGGCATTTCGGTAGTACTTTTATTGTTGTTCTACACGCATACCCAAGGTTTAACGACGCTGACGTTGGCTTTAGCGATACCGACATTGGCAGTAACTATGCTAGAGGCAAGATTTGAGCGTAAATTTTTACGGGAGAATCCGGAAATCAAAAAAGATAAAACCTATCGAATTGTGAAAACGCTAGGATATGTCTGTGGAATTATTTTGGTGGTAGGAGTATGGCCGCGTCATTAGAATGTTTGTGCTTAATAAAAGACTCTGTTACACTTGGATTGCATAGTGAGGTGATCAATATGAAGAAAAAATTCTGGCTGACATTATACAATTTAGGCGTCTCCGTTTTGTTTTTACTGTCATTGTACAGTTATGCAAAAGGCATGGCGGGTTTTTCTTTATTTTTAGCGCTGGCAGTTTTTGGAGAAATTGCGGCAAGAGCTTTTATTGACCGAAAATACCTGCAGGAGAGTCCAGAGATAAAAGAGGATACAGCTTATCGAATCACGAAAGTATTGCGATTGCTTTGTGAAATTATCTTGATCATAGGAGTATGGTGGATTCGTTTAAAATAGCCACATTCAAGAAATAACATTTACGATATATTCCATATTCAATCAAAGAGGAAGCCTCCGCCCATAAAAAGCGGCAGCTTCCTCTTTTCCTATCTGCGTTCATCGAAATTTACTTCATCATATCCCGTAAAACCGTCAAAATCTCCATCGCCGCCGCTTCCTTGCTCATCTGCTCCAGATGGCGGGTTTGCTGCTTATCGATCAGCGTGATGACGTTCGTATCGGTGCCAAATCCGGCGCCGGCTACCTTTAAGTTGTTGGCAGCGATCAGATCCAGATTTTTGCGTTCCAGCTTGCCGCGGGCGCGTTCCTCGAGCTGGGAAGTCTCCATCGCGAAGCCGCAGAGCAGCTGTCCCGGACGTTTGTGTGCGCCGAGGTAGCTTAAGGTATCTTCGGTGCGCTCCAGCGCGATACTCAGATCGCTGTCGGATTTCTTGATTTTTTCATCGGAAATGCTGGCTGGGCGGTAATCGGCAACCGCTGCTGCCTTGATAATGATATCCTGCTCCTCGCTCCGGGAGGTGACAGCCTCAAAGAGGTCATGTGCGCTCTTGATGCGGACGGTGTTGACAAACGGAGGCGGGGTCAGCGAGGTTTCGCCGGTAACGAGTGTCACGTCGGCACCGCGCAGCATCGCCATCCGTGCCAGCGCGTAGCCCATTTTTCCGGTCGAATGGTTCGTGAGATAGCGCACTGGATCGACGGCTTCCTGGGTCGGACCGGCGGTCACAAGGATCTTCTTTCCGGCGAGATCCTTCGGGTAGGCGATCGCGCGGAGAATATATTCCAGGATCAGCCCCTCATCCGGGAATTTGCCCTTTCCGGAATCGCCGCAGGCGAGCAGACCGCTTGCCGGTTCGATGATGGTAAAGCCGTAATGTTCTAACAGGCGGAGATTATCTTGGGTAATAGGATTCTCATACATCCGTGTGTTCATTGCCGGTGCAATGATGCGCGGGCACTGGCAGGCTAAGAGCGTGGTCGTCAGCATATCGTCGGCAAGTCCGTGTGCCAGCTTGGCGCAGACATTGGCGGTCGCCGGGGCGATGATCGCGAGATCAGCTTTTTTCGCCAGCTCGATGTGTTCCACTTCAAATTTAAAATTACGGTCAAAGGTGTCGGTCAGGCACTTATTGACCGTCAGGGTCTCAAAGGTCAGCGGTGTGATAAATTCCAGCGCATTTTTGGTCATAATCACGTGTACATCCGCGTGCTGTTTCTTCAAAAGGCTGGCAAGGTTCGCCGCCTTGTATGCGGCGATTCCGCCGGTTACTCCCAAAATAATCGTTTTTCCAGTTAACATAATATATATCCTTTCGGTTTGTACTCTGGTTTTCTGGGTCATTTTCGAACAGCATAGCATCTGGAGGAAAAATTGTAAACCCTTTTTGGCTTCCGTTCTCTGCCAGATTTTTTGGTAAGCGCACATAACAGGAGAGGAAAGAAACATGTATTTTGTGAAAAGACAATAAAAAACAGTACATATTCTGGTAGAATTGTTGGTTGTATGTTGAAAAGTGATGTGATATAGTGTGAAAGTGTCTGCTGACTGTCCTGGTTTTCACTGGATGTGAACAGGGGCAGGCGGCAGCAGTTGTATTGTATCCCATAGAAAACAGGCACCGAACGTGCTGGCAGCAAATCCGCGGAAAGGGTAGAAGAAAGAAACTTCTGCCGGAATGTGCGTATCTGCATACGGATCTGTATCTGAGATGGAGAATCATACCGGAAGAGACGGGGAATTAAAATGCCCTGGCTCGCAGCTTTTCTGGATGGTATCGCCGGAAAGAACGGAATTTGTAAGGATTTTATGCACATGATATTGGCGCAGGTAAGCGGCAGTCTGGTGAACAGAAGGTGCAGCAGGTTTTTCGAACGGGAATAATAACAAGGAGGAAAATTTCATGAACACAACAAACAACACATCTAAACTTGTCATCTTAGGTCTTATGACCGGCATTCTTCTGCTGATGGCGTATACTCCCCTCGGATATCTGAATATTGGGCCGCTGGCGATTACATTTAATGTGATTCCGGTTGCGATCGCGGCGATCACACTGGGACCGGCAGGCGGCGCAGCGATCGGTGCAGTTTTCGGCATGACCAGCTTTTTACAGTGCATCGGCATCGGCGGCAGCAGTGCGATGGGCGCAATGCTTTTCAGCATTAACCCGTTTCTGGCATTTGTGCAGAGATTCGTTCCACGTATGCTGGATGGCCTTCTGTTAGGATACATTTTCCAGTTTGTACGCCGCAGAACCGATGTGTACATGGCAAGTCTGGTAACCGGATTCTGTTCCGCGTTTTTAAATACCGTTTTCTTTATGACGGCTTTGGTCGTTCTGTTTGGCAATACCGAATATATGCAGGGGCTGATCGGTGGAAAAAATATCATCCTGTTCGTATGCGGTTTCGTAGGAATCAATGCAGTATGCGAGATGGTATCGTCCACAATCCTCACCGGTGCAGTCGGCGCAGCGCTTTACCGGGCAAAATTTGTACCGGCTCTGGAGAAAAGCAGGGGGTAAGACAGTATGATTTTGGCATTGGATATCGGAAATACGAATGTGGTTCTCGGTTGTATTGCGGATGGGAAAATCCTCTTTACCGAGCGGATGGCGACAGACAGTGGGAAAACAGAGCTTGACTATGCGATTTCCCTGAAAATGGTGCTGGAGCTGCGGGAAATCAAGGTAAGTGAAATCACCGGCGCGATCATCGGTTCGGTAGTACCGCCGGTTACATCCCTGATGCGGGAGGCGATCCGCAAGGTGACGGGGCAGGAAGCCCTGGTCGTCAATGTGGATATGAATATCGGTCTGGAAGTGCTGATGGACAATCCGTCCTCCGTCGGTACCGATCTGATCGTCGGCGCCGTCGCGGGAATTAACCGGTATCCGGTGCCGCTCATTCTGATCGATATGGGAACGGCAACCACCATCTGCGTGGTGAATGAGAACAAGCAGTACATCGGCGGCATGATTCTGCCGGGAATAGGTGTATCGATGAATTCCCTGACCAGCCGTACCGCCCAGCTTCCGCGCATCAGCCTTGATCCGCCAAAGCGCCTGATCGGCAAGAATACGGTTGAATGTATGCAGAGCGGCGCGCTCTATGGCAATGCGTCCTGCATCGACGGTATGGTAGACCGGATTCAGGAAGAGCTTGGACAGGAGGCAACTATCGTAGCGACGGGCGGACTGGCGAAGCGGATCATTCCGCTGTGCCGTCACCGCATCGAGCTGGATGATGAGCTGCTGCTGCGGGGACTTTGGATTATTTACGAGAAGAATAAATAAGGTCTGTGATTCAGATATGAAAAAAGCGGTTGGAGAGAGTCTAACCGCTTTTTACTGTATAGGATAATCGAATCGCAAAAGAAAATCCCCGGTGTATACAGCACCAGGGATTTTTGCGTTTAAGTATTTAAATTAATAGGTAATCTCCCGGCCTTCTTTTCTCCACTCACGGAACTGGGCTGCCGCTGAGAGCAGCAGGTCGCAGGAGGAATTGAGGGCGGTCTCGACGGAATCCTGCACCACGCCAATGATAAATCCGACACCGATGACCTGCATGGCCACATCGCTGGAGATGCCAAACAAGGAGCAGGCAAGCGGAATTAAGAGCAGGGAACCACCGGCAACACCGGATGCGCCGCAGGCGGAAAGTGCCGACAGGACGCTTAAAATGATGGCGGTCGGAATATCCACCGGAATTCCCAGCGTATTGGCTGCCGCCAGCGTCATGACGGTGATGGTAACAGCCGCACCGTTCATATTGATGGTCGCACCGAGCGGGATGGTAACGGAGTAGGTATTTTTGTCCAGTCCCATTTCCTCGCAGACTTCCATGTTGATCGGGATATTTGCCGCTGAGCTCCGGGTAAAGAAGGCGGTGACCGCGCTTCGTTTCAGACACTTGAAAATCAGCGGGAACGGGTTTTGGCGGATGCACCAGTATACGAGAATCGGGTTGGTTACGAAGTAGATAAACAGCATCGAGCCAACCAGCACGGCGAGAAGCCGTCCATATTCGGTAAATACCTGTAAACCGTTGGTGGATACAGTGTCAAACACAAGTCCGAGAATACCGAACGGGGCAAAGTTGATGATCCAGGTAACAACCTTGGACAGTGCCGCCGCAAAATTGTCCATAATTTCTTTCGTGCGTTCGCTGGCGCCGCGCATCGCCACGCCGAAGAGAACCGCCCACGCCAGGATACCGATGTAGTTTGCCTCTGCGATGGAGGTGATCGGGTTCTTTACGACATTTAATAAAAGTGTCTGCAGGACTTCTGCGATTCCCTGCGGGGCAGAGGTTTCTTCTGCAGCCTGTGCAAGTGTCAGGGTGATCGGGAACAGTTTACTTGCGACGACCGCGATCACAGCGCCGAGCAGTGTGTTGAACAGGTAAAGGCAGACAACGGTGCGGATGATGCCGCCGTGGCTCTGCTTTGCCTGGCAGAGGGAACTGATAACAAGGAAAAATACGAGCAGGGGCGCGATGCCCTTTAATGCGTTGACAAATAGATTTCCAAGGATTGAGATTCCGACTGCCTGCGGAATCACCATTCCCAGAACAGCGCCGAGAATCATGCCGCCCAGAATTCGTTTAGGCAGGCTGATGGCTGTCCAGCGTTCATAGAGTGCTTTCATAAAATACATACTTCCTTTGTGATGATGAAATGGGGTTGACGAGTGTCGGGGAGCTGATTCAAATGTGCAGATGCAATATCTCCCGAATGATTCAACTGTCTGTGCAGCATCCGGCACAAAATCATGTAGATTCTATTATACAGGAGATAGAAAGAAAGGGAAAGAGCTTTTTTATGGCAGAGTGATAGAGAAATAGAGAAAAAATTTTTGCCCGTGTTCCGTGTGGCCCGTGGCAGAACTTGCAGCGGCGATAAGCGAAAAGAAAACTTGTATTTCTATCTGCTCTATGTTATACTCATACCCGTTGCAAAGCCCGCAAAAACAAGGTCTTACAGGGCTGCCGCCGATTTCCGGCGTAAAATGAATCGAGTGTTCGTGACCTTCCACTCGTAAAACAAAACTAAAGGAGAATTGAATATGAAAGAAAACAACCTGAAAAACACGTATTTTCTGGCGTATGGCGCGGCGATCGCGGCCATCTACGTAGCGCTGACGATGGCATTCCAGCCGATCAGCTTCGGACCAGTGCAGTTCCGTATTTCGGAAGCACTCTGCATCCTGCCGTTCTTTACCCCGGCAGCGATTCCGGGACTCTTTGTCGGATGCTTTTTATCCAATCTGTTCTGCGGGGCAGCCGGACTGGATATCGTATTCGGAAGCCTGGCAACCCTGATCGGGGCAGTCGGCTCCTATGCGCTCCGCAAGAGTAAGGTTTTAGTATGTGTACCGCCGATCCTGGCCAACACGATCATTGTACCGTGGGTGCTCCGGTTTGCATACGGCTCTGAGGATCTGATTCCGTTCATGATGCTGACCGTCGGGATCGGCGAGGTGCTGGCAATCGGCGTGCTGGGAAGCATTCTTCTGGCGGCGTTAAACCGTTATAAAACCATGCTGTTCGGCAAGTGTCTGGCAACGGGACGCTAAGAAAAAGACATAACTTAAATGATATAAAAGATGCATGTTACAGACGGATCGCAGTGCGATGGCTGGCGTGTATCTTTTATTTTTTTTTGCCTTATATTGACAATTTCATGTAAAAGAAGTTAAATTAAAAGGACGTGAAAACACAATGCCTCGCGGTTCCATATCGTTTTTCTATGGCGTCTGCGAAAACAAAAACCGCCTGCGGCGGGGAAGGAATGCACAAATATGAGTGAGAATGTATATCAGATTGATTTTAATAAACCAGAATCCGTCCATTTCATCGGAATCGGCGGTATCAGCATGAGCGGACTGGCAGAGATTTTGATGGACGAGGGATTCACTGTGTCCGGCTCGGACGCACACCGTTCGGAGCTGACCGATAACCTGGAGGCGCGCGGCGCGAAGGTATATATCGGACAGAAAGCGAAGAATATCCAGGATGGCATCGATGTGGTAGTCTACACGGCGGCGATTCACCCGGATAACCCGGAATTTCAGGAAGTAAAACGGCGCGGCATCCCGATGCTGACCCGTGCGGAACTCTTGGGCGAGATGATGCGGAACTATAAAAATGCGATCGCGATTGCCGGAACACACGGCAAAACGACGACCACTTCGATGGTGACGGAAATTTTCTTGCAGGCGAAAAATGACCCGACGATCTCGGTCGGCGGCATCCTTCCGGCGATCGGCGGCAACATCCGCGTCGGCGGACCTGAATTTTTCGTGACGGAGGCCTGTGAGTATACCAACAGCTTCCTATCCTTCTACCCGACGATGGCGGTCATCCTTAATATAGAAGAAGACCATCTCGATTTCTTCAAGGATCTGGCGGATATCCGTCATTCCTTCAAGCTGTTTGCCGAGCGCGTACCGGCTCAGGGCGCGATTGTCATCAACGGCGATATCGAGAACTATCAGGAGATCATAGAAGCGGCAAAAGGCAAGGTTATTACTTTTGGTCACAGCCGCGGCAACGATTACAGTGCCGGTGATATCCAGTATGACAATTACGCGCATCCGTCCTTCGATCTTTATATCGGCGGTGAGAAGAAAGAGCGCCTGACGCTCGGTGTGGCAGGTGAGCACAATGTATACAATGCGCTGGCAGCCATCGCTGTTTCCCTGGAAAATGGCATCTCCATGGACGCCATCCGCGTGGGACTGGCACATTTTACCGGAACCAACCGCCGGTTCGAAAAGAAGGGTGAGGTAAATGGATTTACCATCATCGACGACTATGCGCATCATCCGCATGAGATCGAGGCTACCTTAAAGACGGCGCAGAACTATCCACACAAGGCACTCTGGTGCATCTTCCAGCCGCACACCTACACGCGGACGAAGGCATTTCTGCCGCAGTTTGCCGAGGCGCTCTCACTGGCAGATAAAGTCATTCTGGCGGATATCTACGCGGCGCGCGAGACGGACACGCTCGGCATCAGCTCAGAGGATATCGTGAAACTTCTAAAAGAAAAAGGAAAAGAAGCATGGTATCTGCCGACGTTCGATGAAATAGAAAAATTTGTCATGGAACATTGTACACAGGGCGACCTGTTGATAACCATGGGCGCCGGAGACGTTGTAAATGTAGGGGAAAACCTCCTTGCGAAATAGATGCACTCCGAGTGTACATATAGTTATCCACATTATCCACATAGTTTTCAACATATTATGTAAAGGAACTATGTGGATTTTTTGCGCCTAAATGCGGAAATGGAGAAATGCCGAAAATGTTGATAAAATAAGGATTTTGTCGGAGGAAAGGTTATTTTTTGAGGATTTTTGAAGGCTTTTTCCACATTATCCACATTATCCACAATCAAAATAGTGGAAAAATTGGTGTGAAAGTGTCGGCCGCGAACCATAATTAGGAGTATTTCTTTTTAAAAAAAGGTATGTTATGATAGGAACAGACGCAGTGAGCCTGTGATAAATGGATGAAAACTGTCTTGTCCGGAGCAAAATTGTGGAAAAGTCCGGAAACAAAATCAAAACGGTGGAAAAGTAAGAAAACAGGAAGATTTGGATGGAACAAATAGAGAATATTTCAAAATAAAAGTAAAATACAGCAGTTTGAGTGGTTTACACAGCCGCAGGCTGCTGATAGATAAATGGTAACAGGAAATGTGAGGACACAGAATGGCTAAGAGGGAAGTTAGAAGATGGGAATAGGACTCAAAAACCGGCTGGCGGTGGGCGCAACGCCGGTTCCGGACGTATTTATTGATACATATATGGCGGGAGCCAGTGGAGAATATGTGAAGGTATATCTGTACCTGCTCCGCCACCAGCAGGAGGAAGTCTCGATCGGACAGATCGCGGACGCGCTCAACCACACGGAGGCGGACGTGCAGCGCGCGCTGGCATACTGGCAGAGAGCCGGGGTGCTGGGAACGGAAGTCGGTGAAGAGGCACAGCGATCGTTTCAGGAGATGCCGGGACAGCAAATTTCACCGGTTTCCGCTTCAACGGAATCCCTGGCAGGCGCTGGTTCCTTTGCGCCATCTGCAAAAACTGCCGCGCGGGAAGCCGCAGCCTGCGATATGTCACGCCTGACCTCGGATGAGTCGTTTAAGCAGCTCATTTATATTGCCCAGCAGTATTTAAACAAGCTGCTCACACCGACGGACTGCCAGATTCTTGGAAATCTCTATTCGAATCTGGGATTTTCCGGGGAATTGCTGGAATACCTGATTGAGTACTGCGTGCAGAACCACCACACCAGCCTGCGCTATATGGAAAAGGTGGCACTCGGCTGGCATAAGCGCGGCATCAAGGATGTGGAACAGGCAAAAGCGAGCGGCAGAGGCTACACGAAGGGTTCATTCGCGGTTATGCGGGCGATGGGGCTTTCGGACCGGAGCCCGGCGGAGGTCGAGAGTGAATTTATCGAAAAATGGTTCTGGGAGTACGGTTTCACGCGCGAGCTGATCGTCGAGGCGTGCAGCCGCACGATCCGGCAGATACATAAACCGTCGTTTGACTATGCAGACAAGATTCTGCGGGATTGGAAAAATGCCGGGGTCAAGAGCTTCCGGGATGTGTCAGAGCTAGATAAAAAACGGAAGGAAGAAGGCGGGGCGAAGCGCCGGCAGGCGTCTGCAGGCAGCAGCCGTTCTTCCAACCGGTTCCACAATCTGGAGGAACACGGATATGATTACGACGAGATGGTATGGAGCATGATAAACGGAGCGCAGAAGACAGGAGGGGACGATGGCACTCAGTAATTCGCAGTATGAATCGATCATGCGTGTTTATAACCGGACACAGCTTCAGAAGAAACATGAGCTGGACGCGCGGGTTGATGAGGTCTATGAGAAAATACCGGCGGTCCGGGAGATGAACGACGCGATCGCCGCCGCGGCGGTCAAGAGCGCGAAAGAGCTTCTGGCGGGCGATGCGGACGCGGTGAAACGTTTGCGAGGGACAATCGCAGACCTGAAAGAGCAGCGCCAGGTGCTGATGAGCGCCTACGGCTATCCGGCGGACTATCTGGAGATGCAGTATAATTGTCCGGACTGTAAGGATACCGGGTACAAAGACGGTATAAAATGCCACTGTTTCCGTCAGCGGGAGATCGATCTGTTATACGCCCAGTCGAATATCCGGGAAGTGCTGGAGCGGGAGAATTTTTCTCATTTTTCCTATGATTATTTTGATGACACGAAGATCGATCCGCGTAGCGGCAAGACTGCCCGCGCGTATATGGAGCAGGTGACGGCGTTCTGCCACCGCTATGTGGATGGATTTAAAGAAGAAAAGGGAAATATCTTATTTACCGGAAAAACGGGGCTTGGAAAGACGTTTTTAAGCAACTGCATCGCGAAAGAGCTGATTGAGCGCTGTTTCAGCGTCGTGTATCTCCCAGCGGTGGAGATGTATGAGATATTTTCAAGGGACCGCTTCGCAAATGATGCGACCGATGAGGATCGCGACCGCTCCCAGTATTTATTAGAGTGCGATCTGCTGATCATCGACGATCTGGGGACGGAACTGGTGAATACGTTTACGACTTCCCAGCTCTTCTATGTGGTCAACGAGCGCTTAAACCGGAAGAAAGGCACGATCATTTCCACCAATCTGCCGGTCAATGAGATGCGCGACGAGTTTACCGACCGCGTCATGTCACGGATCGTAAGCCAGTATCAGATCATTCCGCTCTACGGCGAGGATATCCGGATACGAAAAAAGCTGGAAAACCGGTAATGGGTTGACTTATAAGGGACATAATGATATAAAAGAGACGTTAGAATGCGCTAACATATGCAAAAAAGCGAATTAACAGAGAGTAAACAGGCTGGAGGAAAATGGAAAATGCTGTACGAAGAGAAAATCATTGAGACGATACCGGTAGGTCCGCTGGGACTGATTCCATTAAAGGGATGTGAGGAACTGGTAGGCAAGGTAGACAAATATCTGGTGGACTGGAGAAATGAGCGCGAGAGCGAGCACAAGACGTCGATCGCATTTTCAGGTTATCAGAGAGACTCCTACATCATCGGGGCAAACACACCGAGATTTGGTTCCGGCGAGGCAAAGGGCGAGATCAAGGCGTCGGTGCGCGGCGATGATCTGTATCTGATCGTGGATGTCTGCAACTACAGCCAGACATATTCTCTGTGCGGCATGGTAAACCATATGTCCCCGGATGATCATTATCAGGATCTGAAACGTGTCATTGCGGCAGCAGGCGGAAAGGCACGCCGTATCAACGTAATCATGCCGTTCCTGTATGAGAGCCGCCAGCATAAGCGCTCCGGCCGTGAGTCCTTAGACTGCGCGCTGGCACTGGAAGAGCTGGTAGATATGGGCGTTGAGAATATCATTACCTTTGACGCACACGATCCGCGTGTCCAGAACGCGATTCCGCTCAAGGGTTTTGAGACCGTTCAGCCGATTTACCAGTTTATCAAATATCTGCTGAAAAATGAGAAAGAGCTGGAGATCGATAGCGATCACATGATGGTCATCAGCCCGGATGAGGGCGGTATGTCCCGCGCTGTCTTCTTCTCCAACGTGCTGGGACTCGACATGGGTATGTTCTACAAACGCCGCGATTACACCAGGATCGTCAACGGACGCAACCCGATCGTTGCTCATGAGTTCTTGGGATCCAGCGTAGAGGGCAAGGACGTCCTGATCATCGATGATATGATCTCCTCTGGCGAGAGCATGTTAGATGTAGCGAAGGAATTAAAGAGCCGCAAGGCGAGAAAGGTATTCGTATGCGCGACCTTCGGTCTGTTTACCAACGGACTGCAGAAGTTTGACGAGTACTATGAGAACGGTCTGATCGACCGCGTCCTGACCACCAACCTGGTATACCAGACACCGGAGCTTCTCTCCAGACCGTACTATATCAGCGTCGATATGAGCAAATACATCGCGCTCATCATCGATAACCTGAACCACGATGCCTCCTTAAGCGAGCTGTTAAATCCGACTGGACGTATCAATAAGCTGCTGGCGAAGTATCGGGCGGGAATACGGGACTAAAAATAGACCTTTAAAATAGAAACAAAAAGAACGTCATTTCCGGACCAATACATGTCAGAAAATGGCGTTCTTTTTAATGTCATAGGAAACAGGCAATGTCACGGTTATGTATGAAAGGAGTCCTACAACCGCACCTCATGCACCGCAGCTCCTTCTTCCTTCAGCACCCGCATCTCCCTCTCATGACAAGTAAATACAAGAATCTGCCCGGAATAGGCGGTTGGCAGCCATTTGAGGACGGTTCTCAGGCGCTCGTCGTCGTAGAGGACGAAGCTGTCGTCAAAGATGAGCGGCAGCCGGTCTGCATCGCCCTGGATAAAGTGGGCGGCGGCGAGGCGCAGCGCCAGATAGATCTGGTCGGCGGTGCCGCTGCTGACCTGTTCAAGCGGGATCAGCTTCCGGCGGGTGTTTAAAAACGCATTCAGGTTCTCATCAATGCTGATGCTGGAATAAATTCCGCCGGTAATTCCGGCGATCAAGTCGGACGCAGTCTTATTTAAGTACAGGCCGAAAGAATCCCGGATGGTCGTGGAAAGCTCTTTTAAGGTATCAAGCGCCAGATCCACGGAGGCGATCTCCTGATGGATGCGTTCATTTTCATTTAAAATGTGTTTGAGCGCCGCTGCCCGGTCTTTGCAGGCGGATAGGTGCTCCAGCTTTTTCTCTAACTCCCATTGGACGCGCTGCTGTTCCTCGATGACAAGGCTGCAGTCATTCTGCTTTGCCATCAGCGCCGAGATCTGTTCGGAACGTTTTACCAGTGAATCCTCCGAGTTTGTAACGGCGTGGCAGAGCGTGATGAAGCGGTCCAGCCGCTGGGACAAAAGCTTCATAGATTCATCCGAAATCTCGGATTCGCCCAGGTGGCGGCGCAAAATCTCCGATAAAACAGAGGCACTTTTCTCCGCCTCCTGCCTGCGGCGGCTCCGGTGCCGTGTGACGCAGATTCCCAGCATGAGAAGCACAAGAGCGGCGACGCCAAAGATGAGGGCGGTGGGACCAGCTCCCAGCCACGGGGACGGAAGCGGGAAGAACGCCAGATATCCGCAGTATGCCGCGCAGATGGCGCAGATCGCCGCTGTGACAAAGAAAAACACCTGGAAAAACCGGGATCCCTTGCTGGAGGAAGACACCTGTGCATGCTGATAGTCCTGGTAGAGTGTTTCAGCCTGACTGCGGTACGCCTCGATGGACGCCTCGTCCGTAAAGGAAAACTCATCCAGTACCTGACGGCTCTTCTGCAGCCGATCGGATAAATCTTCTTTTTCTATTTTCTGATGTTCCAGTTCATTTCGGACCGAGTCACGCAGCCTTGAGTATTCCTGTAACTGATTCTCATATTTTGGCGAAGAAAGCTCGCGTTCCAGCGCGCGGATCTCGCTAAGAAGGGAGGTATAGTTGACCGAAGCCTCCGGGCTTAACTGGGATTCAAATTGTTTGCGCTGATTTTTCAGATAGGCGGTCGCCTTAGTGATATTGAGCGCCATATTGCCAGAGGTATTCATGTTAGCAATATAGTTTTTCAGTTCTGAAACCATGCCTTCATCGGTCGCACTCTTTAACTGGCTGATGCTGATGGTGTTGTTGTACATGGTTTCACTCATGCCGCCCAAAATTTCCTGCAAAACGGCGCGGCCGTCCGGTTCCTCGCGTCCGGTCGCCTCGTTGATGACGGTAAATTCCTTCTTATTTTTCTGGAACGAGCGCTCGATCCGGTAAATGGTGCCGTCGTCGGATTCAAGCCGGAGCTGCCCCTCGTAGGTGCCGCTGTTTTCCCACGGCTCATATTTGCTGTAGATGTCGTTTCTGGCGGCGCGCCCCCTCTGACGCTCGATGCCGAAGAGCATGCCGCGGATAAAGGTGTGGATCGTGGATTTGCCGGCTTCATTTTTACCGTAAATGACGTTTAACCCATCCTCAAAGGAGACGGCTGTGTCATGAAATTTTCCAAACCCACTGATATAAAGATCAAGAAAACGCATGGAAGCTAACTCCTTTCATCGGTGGTGAGAAGCAGGGCGTGGATGCCGTAAAACAGCGCCTTTTTCTCCACCGGACTCATGTCCGGTTTTTTCAGTGCCTGGATGTAAAAGCCGATCATATCGCTTGGATGCTCGGCAAACAGGGCGGAAAAATCGTATTGCGGTTCCGTCTCATCGATGATATCTGCGATGCGGAAACGCAGCTTTAAGGCGTCCAGATCGAAGGAAATATCGGGATCGCGCATGCCCTGCACCTTGAAGCGGAAAATATTGTCATTGCCGCGCTGTTCGATCTCATGGGCGATTTTTAAGTACAGCTCCGTGTTGGTCGTATCCGGCGTGACGCGGACGATGAGCGGGATGTAGCGGAGCTTCGCCATCGGAATAAAGTCCAGTGTCGTTACCTGACAGCTTTCCGGGTCAATCTCACCGTAAAGGATGCCGTGCCTGCCGGTCTCGGTCTTATCAAGCGGCTCCGGGGAACCGCAGTATGCCATCTTTTTGTCCAGTAGGATCTCTGGCCTGTGGATGTGCCCCAGTGCGATATACGAAAATCCGGAGGAAGCCAGCGCCGCCCGGTCGATCGGGACGTGGTTCGCGTCGCCGCCGTGCCCCAGCAGAATGTGGATTTTTCCATCCTCCGGCGCTTCAAGAGCATCAAGGCGCGGCTCCGGGATCTCCGCAGTATAGTAAGAAAAGCCGGTCACCTCGGTGTTGATATCCTCAAAATAGACGGATGAGACATCCTCACTTTCCAGAAACGTCACGTTGGAAGCCCAGGAAAAGCTTAAAACAGCTGAATTTTTGCGGATCCGGTCGTGATTGCCCGCGATAATGACAACCTGTGTCTGCGGGATCGTGGAAAACAGGTAATTGACCTCTTTCAGGTCGCGCAGCAGCGGCTGGCGGTGGAACAGATCCCCCGCGATGAACAGGCAGTCCACGCGCAGTTCCTTTGCCTTGGCGATGATGGCGGTAAACGTATCGCGGATATCGCGGCTGCGCTCCCGGCTCCACGGCTTGTCGCTGTCCGGGGACATGCCCCAGTGGATATCGCCGGTATGGATAAATTTCACATTCTCTCCCCCTTTCAGGAGTCTGTCGCTCCGTATGTACATATTGAAATAATAATAGAAAAGGGACTGCTGCAAATAGCAGAAAGCAGATTCCAGTATTTGCGACAGCCCCATAGTTGCTTATTGTTTACAGTTCACAGTTGTTTACGGTTCTCGGGAACGGGATGACATCACGGATGTTGGAAACGCCGGTTAAGTACATCACGCAGCGCTCGAATCCAAGACCAAATCCGGAGTGTCTTGCGGAACCGTATTTACGCAGATCCAGATAGAAACCGTAGTCCTCCTTTTTGAGTCCAAGCTCGTCCATACGCGCCTCTAACTTCTCTAAGTTGTCCTCTCTCTGGCTGCCGCCGATGATCTCGCCGATGCCCGGTACGAGACAGTCCATCGCTGCAACGGTCTTGCCGTCCTCGTTCATCTTCATGTAGAATGCCTTGATCTCCTTCGGATAATCGGTAACGAAGACCGGTTTCTGGAAGATCTTCTCGGTTAAGTAGCGCTCATGCTCGGTCTGTAAGTCACAGCCCCAGAATACCTTGTAGTCGAATTCGTCGTTGTGCTCTTCGAGGATGCGGACAGCCTCGGTGTAGGTTACATGACCGAACTCGGAATTTAATACGTGGTTTAAGCGGTCAAGGAGTCCCTTGTCGATGAACTGGTTGAAGAAATTCATCTCTTCCGGTGCGTGCTCTAAGACGTAGCGGATGACATATTTTAACATATCCTCGGCAACTTCCATGTTGTCGTTCAGATCCGCAAATGCCATCTCCGGCTCGATCATCCAGAACTCAGCTGCATGACGGGTCGTGTTGGAGTTCTCTGCGCGGAAGGTCGGTCCGAAGGTGTAGATATTGCGGAATGCCATCGCGTAGGTCTCGCCGTTTAACTGACCGCTGACGGTTAAGTTGGTCGGTTTTCCGAAGAAATCCTGAGAGTAGTCAACCGTGCCGTCGTCCTTTTTCGGAACATTGTTCAGATCCATCGTGGTAACCTGGAACATCTCACCGGCGCCCTCGCAGTCACTTGCGGTAATCAGTGGAGTGTGGACATACACGAAATCGCGCTCCTGGAAATACTGATGGATCGCGTAAGCTGCCAGGGAACGTACACGGAACACAGCCTGGAAGGTGTTGGTTCTCGGACGCAGGTGGGAGATGGTACGCAGATACTCAAGGCTGTGGCGTTTCTTCTGAAGCGGATAATCCGAAGCGGACGGTCCCTCAACGGCTACCTCGGTCGCCTGAATCTCGAACGGCTGCTTTGCCTCCGGGGTCGCAACCAGAGTACCTTTTACGATAATGGATGCGCCTACGTTTAACTTGGAGATCTCCGCAAAGTTCGGCATTGTATCATGGTAAACAACCTGAAGCGTCTCAAAGTAGCTGCCATCGCTCACAACGATGAAGCCAAAGTTCTTGGAACCGCGCACGCTTCGTACCCAGCCGCCGATCTGAACTTCTTTGTCCAGATACGTCTCTCTGGAACGGTAAATTTCTCTTACAGTGGTTAAATTCATCTCAGTAAACTCCTTATTTTGCAAAATAAACTTTCTCATGCGGACTGCCCTGCAGTGTGCAGACCGTGTTTAACTTTCATTATACTGTATTTTTCTTGTAGATTCAAGGGACGGAGGGAAATTTGCGGGGGAAGAAACCTGCCCGTATAAAAAGTGACAGCTTTAAAAATTAACAGAAACAAATGCAAAAACAGAAGGAAAGGGCAGAAAACAAGCTGGGTATTGTGTCAACTCTGTGAATACTTGTTTTACAGAGACAAATGCCCGGTGTTAGAATGGGGATAAAGAAAGAAAACCGCGGAATACTTTCAAAGAGTCTATCAAACGGAAAGGGTGTAGACAGAAGAATTATGACTGAACTTGACGCAAATAAAAAAGCGGAAGAGCTTCTGAAAGGTGCGTACGATTTACATGTACATTCATCGCCCTCTGTTTTTCCGAGAGAATTGGATGGATTCCAGTTGATCCGGGAGGCAGACGCGGCAGGAATGGCGGGAGTGATGCTGAAAAGTCATTATGAATCAACGGCTTTGCGGGCAGAACTGATCAACCGCTACAGCGGCTGTAAGGCGAAAGCGTATGGCGGGCTCTGCCTCAACTGCCCGGCGGGCGGCTTGAATGTATACGCGGTGAAAAATGCATTGCGGGCGGGGGCAAAAATTGTATGGATGCCGACCCGGGATGCGAAAAACAGCCTAGTATTCGGAAACATGGAGGGAGATTTCTTCGACCGCAGGGGTATTACCATTCTGGAACAGGATGGAACATTAAAAGAATGCGTCTACGACATCATGGATGCTATCAAGGAAAAAGACGCATTTCTGGCAACAGGACATATCAGCCCGGAGGAATCCCTGATTTTATGCAGGGAAGGACGGAAACGGGGGGTCAATATGATTTTGACACATCCAGAGTTTCCAAGGACGAAGATAGGAAGAGACGATCAGGCGGAACTGGCGAAGCTGGGGGTTGTGATTGAGAAGAACTGGTTCAATCTGGCACAGAAAAGTGTGATGCCGGAAGAGATGGCAGAGACGATTCGGACCGTCGGAAGCGGACACGTATATCTGGCAACGGACCGCGGGCAGAAAGGGGCACCGACACCCGTTTCGGAATTGAAACGGTTTATCGCTGTGATGCTGACCTGTGGGATTGCGGAAGCACAGATACGGGACATGGTCCAGAAGGTACCGGAAGAAATGGTATGCAGATAAATTTATATAAATGCACATTTTTTAGAAGGAGGATTTTACATTATGAGGAAAGACAGAGTATTGGCAGGGGCATTAGCAGCAGTGACAGCGTTCAGCATGACAGCATGCGGCGGTGGACAGGCAGGTGGCACCACACAGGCAGCGGCGGCAGGAACACAGGCGGCAGCCGAGAACACCGCTAACCCGAATGCCGAGACAACACTCAGCATCGGTTATACGACCGCAGCAAACGCGGATGATCCGTATCACTTTACTGAAACCAAGTTCAAAGAGATCGTGGAAGAGAAATCCGAGGGTAGAATTGCAGTCAACCTGTATGCGAGCAGCCAGCTTGGTTCCGAGCCGGAGATGTGGGAAGGCATGCAGACCGGAACATGCGACATGGCAGTCATGACGAATGCATATGTTTCTTCTTATGTACCGGCAAACGGCGCACTGGATCTTCCGTTCATTTTTAGCGATCTGGCACAGGCACGTGAGATCATAGACGGCGATTTCGGTCAGTCCCTGATTGACAATATGGACGGAACAGGCGTTACATGTCTTGCATTTTCTGAGGGCGGATTCCGTCAGTTGTGTACAAAGGACAAAGAAATCAAAGCACCGTCCGATTTGAATGGACTGAAGATCCGCTGCATGGAGACAAAGATTTACCTGTCTGCTTATAAGGCGCTGGGTGTAAATGCAACCCCGATGGCATGGGGCGAGCTTTTAACCGCTCTGCAGCAGGGTACCGTAGATGGCTGTGACGCACCGTTAAGTGTATTATATACCAACGGTTTCCCGGATATCTGCAAATACATTGATAATGTAAACCTGTTCTATTCTCCACTTCCGGTATGTATTTCTACCAGTGTATATGAGTCCTTATCTGAGGAAGATCAGGCGATCTTAAAAGAAGCAGCACAGGAAGCAGCCAAAGAAACACGTGAAAACAACGATGCAACCGCTGAAAAGATGGAGTCGGATCTGACGTCTCAGGGCATGACGATTGTATCCTCTGAGGATGTAGATACAGAGGCATTCCAAAGTGCCGTACAGCCGTGCTATGACGAGATGGAATCCTACATCGGTTCTGAGTGGGTGGATCAGATTAAATCCCTGACCGGCACGGAGAAGTGATTGCAGAAAGAGGGTTTGACAGCATGAAAAAATTACAGCAGGTTTCAGACATAATTAATAAGTGCGTCAGTTACATAGGAATGGTGATTTTTATTATCCTGATTGTTGCCTGTGTGGCACAGGTGTTTTTCCGCTTCATTCTGAATAATTCACTGTCCTGGAGCGAAGAACTTGCCCGGTACTGCTTTATCTGGATGCATATGCTGGGTGCTTCCTTGTTGATTGAGGGAAGCGGACATGCTACAGTAACAGCAATCCTGGATCTGATGCATGGAACACTTCGAAAAATTGTCGATATTATCATTGAATTAGTTATCTTTTTTGATGGAACTGTAATGCTGTATGCAGGCTTAAAGCTTGCGTACAGCTCCAGAACTAACTTGAGTACCGCGCTTTCTGTCCCAATGTGGTGTATCAACTCCTCCGTGGCAGTCGGCGGAATCCTTCTGATGTTCCAGGCATTTGTAGCGATTGCGATGATCGTATCAGCGACAGAGAGAAAGGAGGATAAACCGGTATTATGACACTTGTATTAGTAGTATTATTTGGTCTGATGCTTTTAGGCATTCCGGTTGCATTTGCAATCCTTTCTGCCGGAATGGCATATCTGGCGACAACGGGAGGAAGTATGCTGGTAGTCGCACAGCGGCTGATTTACGGTCTTAACTCCTTCACACTGCTTGCAGTCCCACTGTTTATCTTGGTAGGAAACCTGATGGATTTCGGTGGTATTTCCAAACGTCTGACCGATTGGGCGAAGAGTATTTTAGGCTGGCTTCCGGGCGGACTTGGAATTGTAACCGTATTCAGTTGTGCGATCTTTGCAGCGCTGACGGGCTCCGGTCCGGCGACGGTAGCAGCGATTGGTTCAATTATGCTTCCTTCCATGCTGAAGGCAGGTTATTCCAGAGAAACGAGCGCGGGGTTAGTTGCATCGGCAGGTGCATTGGGACCAATCATTCCTCCGAGTATTCCCATGATTATTTATGGAGTTACAATGAATCTTTCAATTCCGGCAATGTTTATGGCAGGGGTTGTCCCGGGACTTGTCATCGCACTGGCGTTATCGTTAGTCAATGTCGTATTCGCATACAGGAATCCGGAGGTTCTGAAACATGCGAAGACGATGAAGTTTGATTTTAAAGAATCCATGAAATTGTTCTGGAAAGCGCTGGGCGCTCTGGGACTTCCGGTTTTGATTCTGGGCGGTATTTATGGCGGTATCTTTACACCAACCGAATCCGCAGCGGTCGGCATTGTTTATGCGCTGATTCTGGGTTTTGCATTGAAAGAACTGAAAGTAAAAGATTTACCGAAGATCCTGATCAATTCCCTGAAAACATCGACCATGGTCAATTTCATCATCGCGGCGGCGTCCCTGTTCTCCTGGGTTGTATCGAAATCCCAGATCGGAATCGTGATTTCCAATGCATTTATCAGCTTCGTAGGTGGCAGCCAGGCACTTTATCTCTTCGTACTAGTTGTAGTGCTCTTAATTGTAGGCTGTCTGATGGATAACGTAGCGGCAACTCTGATTCTGGCACCAATTTTAATTCCGGTTGGAATTGCACTTGGATGTAATGAACTCCACATCGGTATGCTGTTCTGTATTTGCCTGGTAGTTGGATTCGTAACACCTCCGTTTGGATATAATCTGTTTACGGCGGTTTCGATTTCAGGCTTGAATTTTAAACAGATTGTAAAGGGAGCGCTTCCGTTCCTTTTGACGGAAATATTGCTTCTGTTTGTATTTGCATATGTACCGGGAATCATCACATGGCTTCCGAGACTAATGGGGTACGGATACTAAGTATTAGAAAAATACGTAAGAAAAAGGGGCTATGAAAAGACAGCAGAAGAGACTTGAAAGGTCAATGCGCTGTTTTTTTACGGCTCCTTTTGGTTAGAATAAGAAAATAGATAGAACTGAGAACTGGCGGAGGAAACAATGAAAATAGGATTCGAAGTTTTTTTGGTGGTAGCCAGAGAAATGAGTATTACAAAAGCTGCAAATGAGCTTCATATTACACAGCAGTGCGCCAGCGATCATATAAAGAGGCTGGAAAAAGAGTATAATGTCGTGTTGTTTGAGCGGCGTCCCAAATTCCGTCTGACGCAGGCTGGCGAGATCATGCTTCATAACCTGTTAAATATCCAGATTATGGAGACGAGCATGAGCAGGAGCCTGGCGGGGATAGCGGAGGGGACGGTGGGCGGTTTTACCTTGGGAATCAGTACATCCCGCGCGCCGATCATACTGCCCCGTGTGCTGCCGCGATATTACCAGTGTTACCCGAAGGTAAATATATCCTTTACGGAGGAGGACACGCAGATTCTGGAGGAACGCCTGTTGAACGGACAGGTAGATTTATTTATCGGGGTCAATACGTCACCGCATCCGGATTATAAAATCCAGACCCTGACGACGGATGAGATCATCCTGGTTATCTCCGCCAAGCTTTTGAGGCGGGAATTTAGCAAGCAGGAGATCCGGCAGATGGAGGATGGGATTGATCTGAAACGGTTTTCCAACATTCCGTTTACGCAGAGTTTCAAGACCGGAAAAGTCAACCATGCGATTCAGGAATATCTGGACAGTTATAATGTAAAGCTTAATGTCATCTATAACATCAGTGATAGTGAGACGCAGATTCTGCTCTGCGCGTCCGGCATCTGTGCGGCGCTGTGCCCGAAAATGCTGCTGGCAGCCGCGTACCGTCACAATCAGACCTGTAAACCGGAGGATGAACTCTATATGTTCCCGATCCGGAACCTGGGACGGGAGTTAAAGATCGAGCTGGTCAGCCATCGGAATGCGATGCATCCGATGTATATACAGGACTTTGTCCATATCTTACAGGAGGAGCTGCCGCGGATTGCAGATTCGATGAGTCTGGAAGAATTGAGAAAGAGTATACAGTAAAAAAGCCTTGAATCGGAAATGCTTTTGAGTCAAAAGTGTCTCAGATTCAGGGCTTTTTTCAGTTCACGGGAGGTTCACTCTCAGATTCCACATCCCGGAATTACGAAAATATTATGTAAAAGGAACGAAAAATGTCGGAAAATGTACAAAATTGGGACAAATTCTATTAAAAATTTGTTCACTATTTTCGTGAAGTATGTTATAATAAAAACAGGTTTAAAATACACATTATATGTGAGCATCGAGGGGTGATATCGTGATTAAAAAGGAAATGATAGCTATGCTGTTGGCAGGCGGACAGGGCAGTCGTCTGGGTGTCTTAACTCAAAAAGTAGCAAAACCTGCGGTTTCTTTCGGAGGAAAGTATCGAATCATCGATTTTCCGTTAAGTAACTGTATCAATTCGGGAGTGGACACGGTAGGCGTTCTGACCCAGTATCAGCCGCTGCGGCTGAATGCACATATTGGAATCGGTATTCCGTGGGATCTGGACCGCAACGTAGGTGGTGTGACGGTACTTCCGCCGTATGAGCGGAGCAAAGGAAGCGATTGGTACACCGGTACGGCGAACGCGATCTACCAGAACCTGGAATACATGGAAACGTACAATCCAGAGTATGTGCTGATTTTGTCCGGCGACCACATCTACAAGATGGACTACGAGGTAATGCTGGAATACCACAAAGCAAACAATGCGGATGTGACGATCGCGGCGATGCAGGTTCCGATGGAGGAGGCAAGCCGTTTCGGTATCGTTATAACCGATGACAACAACCGCATTACGGAGTTTGAGGAGAAACCGGCGAATCCGCGCAGCAATTTAGCTTCCATGGGTATTTACATATTCAGTTGGAAGGTGCTCAAGGAAGCGCTCATCAAACTCTCGGACGAGCCTGGATGTGACTTTGGAAAGCACATTATCCCGTATTGCCATGCAGCTGGAAAACGTATCTTCGCATACGAGTACAACGGCTACTGGAAAGATGTCGGAACCCTTGGCTCCTACTGGGAGGCAAACATGGAACTGATCGACATCATTCCGGAGTTCAACCTGTATGAAGAATACTGGAAGATTTACACGAAGAGCGATATTATTCCCCCACAATTTATATCGGAGCAGTCCAAGATAGAGCGCAGTATCATCGGCGAGGGCACCGAGGTATACGGCGAAGTCATTAACTCGGTCATCGGAGCAGGCGTTACGATCGGAGAAGGTGCGGTGATCCGTGATTCGATCATCATGAAGGGCACGACGATCGGCGCTGGCACGGTTGTGGATAAGGCGATCGTGGCGGAGGACGTTACCATCGGTGAGAATGCCGAGGTCGGCGTCGGAGAATATGCCGAGAGCAAGTACGACAAGAAGGTATATCAGTTCGATCTGGTAACGATCGGAGAGCGCTCCGTGATACCGGATGGAGTGAAGATAGGACGGAACACAGCGATTTCCGGCGTGACGACGGCAGAAGATTATCACGGCGGCGAGCTGGAGAGCGGCGATTATATCATAAAGGCAGGTGGAATACAATGAGAGCGATCGGGATTGTTTTAGCTGGCGGCAACAGCAAGAGAATGAGAGAATTATCCAATAAGAGAGCCATCGCAGCGATGCCTATCGCAGGCAGCTACCGCAGTGTCGATTTTGCTCTGAGCAATATGAGCAATTCCCACATCCAGAGTGTGGCGGTACTGACGCAGTACAACTCCCGTTCCCTGAATGAGCACTTGAGTTCTTCCAAGTGGTGGGATTTCGGACGTAAGCAGGGCGGCATGTATGTATTCACACCGACGATCACGGCAGAGAGCAGCGACTGGTACCGCGGTACCGCAGATGCGCTGTATCAGAACCTCGATTTCTTAAAGAAAAGTCATGAGCCGTATGTGGTCATTGCAGGCGGCGACTGTGTCTATAAATTGGATTACGGCAAGGTACTGGAGTATCATATTGAAAAGAAAGCGGATATTACCGTAGTATGCAAGGAGATGCCTCCGGAGGAGGACGTTACCCGCTTCGGTCTGGTGAAGTTAAACGATGACGGACGTATCACAGATTTTGAGGAAAAACCGATGCTGGCGACCTCCAGCATGATCTCCTGCGGTATCTATGTAATCCGCCGCCGTCAGCTCATCGAACTTCTGGAGCGCTGTGCAGCAGAGGATCGGTATGATTTTGTTACCGATATTTTAGTCAGATATAAGAACCTCAAACGCATTTACGCGTATAAGTTAGGAACTTACTGGAGCAACATCGCTTCGGTTGATTCGTACTACAAGACGAACATGGATTTCCTAAAACCGGATGTACGCCACTATTTCTTCAAGGAATACCCGGAGATCTACTCCAAGGTAGATGATCTTCCGCCGGCAAAATACAATCCGGGTGCAAATGTCAAGAACAGCCTGGTATCCAGCGGCTGTATCTTAAATGGTACGGTAGAGAACTCGGTTCTGTTTAAGAAGGTATATGTAGGCAATAACTGTATCATCCGGAATTCTGTTATTTTAAATGATGTTTACATCGGGGACAATACAGTGATTGAGAATTGTATTGTAGAGAGCCGTGATACGATCCGCGCCAACACGACGCACATCGGTACGCCGGAAGATGTAAAGATTGTCATTGAGAAGAACGAGCGGTTTACATTATAGGGTACATCAAAGAACAGACGGAAGGGGTAAATGGGTATGCAGATTACAGACGTAAGAGTGCGGCGGATAGAGAAGGAAGGTAAGATGAAAGCCATCGTATCCATCACACTTGACAATGAATTTGTGGTTCATGATATCAAGGTTATTGAGGGAGAGAAAGGACTTTTTATTGCTATGCCGAGCCGTAAGGCTGCGGATGGAGAATACCGGGATATTGCCCACCCGATTAATTCGGAAACCAGAGACATGATTCAGAATGTCATTCTTGCCAAATACGAGGCGACAGCTCTGGAACTGGCAGAGCTGGAGAAAGCAGAGTAAAAAGCAGGAAAAGAAAGTAAAAAGAGAGAAAATATGAAAAAATGTCCCCGGACGCTGGACAAAGTGCCCGGGGACATTTATTATGTAGATATAGTGTGCTCAAAAACGGGCGGAATTTGCCCGAATGTGTACAGATAATCCATAAGGGGGTAATTATGAGCGGTACGATTTTTTCTTTAATACCGCCTATCGTAGCCATTGCGCTTGCATTGATTACGAAAGAGGTGTACCTGTCTCTGCTGATAGGTATTATGTCGGGCGCGTTTTTATTTACGGGTCCAAATCCGCTTCATGCGGTGGAAACAATGATCGCGATCATGGGCGAGAAGATCGGGGGCAATGTCAACATTCTGCTTTTCCTGGCATTTCTCGGCATCGTGGTAGCACTGATCACAAAGTCTGGTGCGTCGAAGGCTTATGGTGAGTGGGCGTCCCACGCGATCCGCACGAAGAAGGGCGCGCTGTTTGCAACCATGTTCCTCGGAATGCTGATTTTCGTGGATGACTATTTTAACTGCCTGACCGTCGGCACGGTTATGCGTCCGGTGACGGACAAGCACAAGATCACACGTGCGAAGTTAGCCTACATCATCGATGCGACGGCGGCGCCGATCTGTATCATCGCGCCGATCTCAAGCTGGGCGGCAGCGGTCGGTTCTTCGCTTCCGGAGGACAGCGGAGTGGACGGCTTCAGTCTGTTCCTTCACACGATTCCGTTTAATCTGTATGCGCTTCTCACGATCTGCTTCATGCTCTTTTTGGTAGCAGGCGATTTTGATTTCGCGGCGATGAAACGCTATGAAGAACAGGTGAAAAAGACCGGAAAAGAGACGACGGTCGAGGCGGAGGCGATGGAGATCTCCGGCAACGGAAAGGTTATCGATCTGATTCTTCCGATCCTGGTTCTGATTGCGTTCTGCGTCAGCGGTATGCTGTATACAGGCGGCATCCTGGACGGCGTTGGTCTGGTCGAGGCGTTCGCCAACTGTGATTCGGCATTGAGCCTGGTGCTTGGTTCCTTCTTCACACTGGTGTTTATCTTTGTATTTTACATGATCCGCCGTGTCATCCGGTTCAATGAGTTCTGTGAATCCTTCACGATCGGCGTCAAGGCGATGATCCCGGCGATCATGATTCTGTGCCTTGCTTGGACTCTGTCTGGTATCTGCAGTGCGGATTACTTAAACATCGGCGGCTATGTCAAAGAGGTAGTGGGCGGCAATGCGCTGGTCGGCTCCCTGATGCCGGCCCTGATGTTCGTCATCGCGGCGGGGCTGGCGTTCTCGACCGGTACGTCCTGGGGTACCTTCGGTATTCTGCTTCCGATTGCATTTGCGGTGGTTGGCGCTGAAAATATGAACAGCCTTACGATCGTGACGGCTTCGATTCTGGCAGGTGCGGTCTGCGGCGACCATGTTTCCCCGATCTCGGATACGACCATCCTTGCGTCGGCTGGCGCCCAGTGCCACCACATCAACCACGTATCGACCCAGATCCCGTATGTGCTGTGCGTAGCGGCGTGCTGTTTCCTCGGTTATCTGGCGGCCGGAATTACCGCCAATGGCTGGGTGGGAACCGGCGTGGGATTCGCAGCGCTGATTGTGGTTCTGGTTATTCTGGATCGAAAGAATAAAGGGACGAAAGAGGCGTAAAAGCATCGGCAGTAAACGAAAATTGGTTCGTTTACTGCCGATTTCTTTCGTTTCATCGGAGGAAGCGGTCGTATCTTCCGCCGGTGCATCGGTAGCAGCTGCGGTTGTTTCTGCCGGAGCAGAAGATTGTCCGCACCCTCTTTATGAAATAGCGGTGGCATGGAAACTTTGGAAAAATGCATCCCCCACCAGCGATAAACTCCGTTCCTTCCGTTTGACCAGACAGATACTTGAGTGGATCTGCGGCTGGGTGATGATCCGGCGGATCAGGGCGGGATCGGAATTTAAACAGAGGGCAGATTCAGGCGCGAGCGCGATGCCCAGCCCTTCGGACGCCCATAAAAGGGCGGTTCTGGCATCGTCGGCAATGCAGACGATGTTCGGTTCCAGCGCCTGTTCCTCAAAATATCCCAGAATCAGCGGCTGCCAGCGGCGGTAAAGGATGAGCGGCGCGCGGGTGAGGGCGGAGAGGGGAAGAGACGTGGGCATATGGCTTTTTTGTGGTTCGGAAGCGTCGGATGCAGGCATAGGGTGGGAAATTTGAATCACAGAACCAGTGTCGGATGGAGGAATGTCGGTCAGAAGGGCATTCGGGCATTCCTTGTAATGGCTCCAGATCATTTCGCGCCCAATCGCCAGAAATGCCTCCGGCGGCAGTGTCTGCATCTCCAGCCCGGCTTTGGAAAATGGCGTCCGGATCACGGCGAGGTCGATCTGGTTGGAGTGAAGCAGATCGAGCAGGTGGTAGGAATTGGACTCATGGAGTTCAAACAGGGCTTTGGGATAGGAGCGCCGGAATGGGGCAAGATAATGCCGGGTCACAAATTCGACGGCGGAGGAGATGATGCCAAGGCGCACAACGCCCTGAATCTCCTGTTTCTGTGCAGTCAGCTCCGTGCGGGCAGCCTGGCTCAGATCGAGGATCGCAAGCGCCCGGTCGTAGAACGTCTTTCCAGCAGGTGTCAGTCGGATGCGGCGGGAACCGCGTTCAAACAGCGTCACACCCAGTTCTGCCTCCAGAAGCTTCATCTGGTGGCTGAGCGGCGGTTGTGAGATATTCAGTTTTTTGGCTGCCTGGGAAATATTTCCCTCGTTGACGATGGTGGTGAAGTAGGATAACTGGCGAAGTTCCATAAATGCTCCTTCCTGTTCGGATTCGTTGGAAAACTGTGTGTATGGCAGATATATTATATAACAAAATCCGATAGAATAACAGGCGAACTATATTTTTCCGATATACATTCTATATCCGAATGGTATTTTTCAGGCTCCTTGAATTCTGGTATGATACATAAGCAGGTATATACTGGAAATTCCAGAGAAATAAAAGTGTAGGAATAATACGGAAGGGAGTGGGCAGAAATGAAAGAACTGCTGGATATGTTTCTGACGTTTGCCAGAATCGGAGGGTTTACCTTCGGCGGCGGATATGCGATGCTGCCGATGCTGCAGAAAGAGGTAGTCAATGGACGCCATTGGGCGACGGATGAAGAATTGATGGATTACTACGCGATTGGTCAGTGTACACCGGGTATCATCGCGGTCAACACGGCGACGTTTGTCGGTTATAAGAATCGGGGAATTCCGGGGGCGATTGCGGCGACACTGGGAGTCATTGCGCCGTCGCTTGTCATCATTATGATTATTGCGGCATTTATTTCTAACTTTATTGAACTTAGCTTTGTGAGCAGCGCCTTTGCAGGCATCCGCGCCTGCGTCTGTGTGCTGATCGGCAGTGCGGTTGTCAAGCTGGCGAAGAAATCGCTGGTTGATAAAGGAGCGATCGCGATTGCGGCGATTGTGTTTGTACTGGCGCTGTTTACATCGGTTTCCCCGGCGCTTCTTGTTGTTGTGGCGGGTGCGATCGGGATTGTACTGAAGGGCGGAAAGGGGGAAAAGAAATGATGCTGATGCTTGAATTAGGCTTCCGCTTCTTCTGCTGCGGACTGTTTGCGATTGGCGGCGGACTGGCGACTCTGCCATTCCTTTACAATATTTCCAAGGAGACAGGATGGTATACCTTTAGTGATATTTCCAACATGATCGCTGTCTCCGAGTCCACACCGGGACCGATGGGCGTCAACATGGCGACCTACGTCGGCTTCCATATTAAAGGGATTCTCGGCGGACTGGCAGCGCCTCTCTCACTGGTGCTGCCGTCGGTCATCATCATTGTGATTATCTCGAAGATTCTCGATAAGTTTAAATCCTCTTCGATCGTACAGAATGCCCTCTATGGTCTGCGCGCGGCATCTACCGCCCTGATTGCGGCAGCAGGTATCGGCGTGGCAAAGATAGCGTTCCTCCATGTCGGCGAGGATGGCAGCCTGGCGTTTTCCGAGCTGTTTTCCATCATCAACTGGAAAGCGATCGTACTGTCGCTTGCGATCTGGTACGGCTTAGTTAAATGGAAAAAGCACCCGATCCTCTATATCGTGGTGGCGGCTGTGGCCGGAATCGTGTTCCAGTTCCACTAGGGAAGATAGAAGAAAATAGAACCATTTCCAGAAGAGGTAGTTCGGTATCGGCATATTCTTTTGGAGTGGTTCTTTTTTTGTCATAGGAAGCTTCGTCCTATAAAACAAAAAATACAAGAAAACGCGATTGCAAAGCGCGATAATAGTTAGAAACAGAACAAATAAAACAGAAATGCACAACAATTACAAAAATATAATCAGATAAATAAAGAAAAATATGAAAAATAATTAGAAATAATGCTTGACAAAATGAAAATTATCTAGTAGAATAAAACCATCAAAAGAAACAGAGATAACCCCAACAAACGGTTACCATAGTTTCTAGGACGAAATAAGGAACAAGGAGGACGGTCCAATGGGATAGTTAGTTACTAAAAAACATGATCATGGTTTTAAAAACCGAATTTATCCAATATAAAAAGATAAAAATCGGTATCGATGGAATCCATCATCATACAATCTCTAAAAGAGTTTACATAGATACATGTAATCAAAGGAGGAGATTCATATGAAAGGAAGAGGTCCATAGCACATTTAAAACAAAATATAAAAGAAAGAGAGGTTATATAGTGAAACTTCGGGATATTTCATAAAAGAGCTGTCTGATGACGAGAAAGTCGGACAGCTCTTTTTTATGCCTTAATGCGTTTATGTGTGCAGTGGAAAGGGTTCCGCTGTTATTTTTTTGCCTTGGCACGGTCTCCGCGCTCCGGAAGCAGAAAGATACAGATTAAGGAGCTGATAAACAGCATGCCCGGATAGAACAGAAGCGGCATAACCTCGAAGGCGGACAGTTCATAGCCCAGCTCATGGACCGCCGATAATGCTACCAGCATCTGAGCACCGTAAGGAAGGATTCCCTGGGAGATGCAGGAAAAGGTGTCCAGAAGGGAGGCTGTCTTTCTGGCACTGATGCCATAATCTTCGGAAATTTCCTTTGCAATAGGGTTGGCCATAACGATAGCCACCGTGTTATTGGCAGTTGCGATATCCAGCAGGGTAACTAAAAGGCCGACACCAAACTGACCGCCGCGTTTTCCGCGGAAGATGCGGTGAATGACGTTAAGAAGAACATCAAAGCCGCCGTTTTCACGGATCAATGCGCACATAGCGGCAACTAAGATGGCAACCATACTGGTCTCAAACATGCCGGAAGTACCGGACCCCATGTTGGTAAGCATTTCCCAGGGAGTAGTCTGGCCGGAGCCGAGCATAATGATGGCACCGGATACGATTCCGACTAACAGAACGACAAATACCTGAATACCGGCAATACCGCCTGCCAACACCAGAAGATAAGGGATCAGCTGAACCAGGTTGTATGGTTTTATGATGGCAGCTCCCGGATCCTGATGGAAGGAGACAACCAGGATAAGTGCCAGGGAAGCGATGGCCGCCGGAAGCGCGATGCCAAAGTTCTCTCGGAATTTATCCTTCATAGCACATCCCTGACCGTTGCAGGCTGCGATGGTTGTATCGGAGATGAAGGAGAGGTTATCTCCAAACATGGCACCGCCGATGACAGATGCGACGCAAAGGGACAGAGAGAAACCGGAGGTTTCAGATACGGCAGCGGCAATGGGAACGATCAGGGTGATGGTTCCGACGGAGGTTCCCATGGAGGTAGAGACAAAGCAGGCTACCACAAAGAGAACGGCGACGGAAAAACGGGCCGGGATAAGAGACAGCATCAGGTAAGCAACACTTTCAGCACTGCTTCGTCCTACGACACCGACAAAGGTTCCGGCTGTCAGGAAGATGAGAAGCATGGTGATGATGTTCTTATCTCCGATGCCCTGCCCCATCAGCTCCAGTTTCCGGTCAAAGGAAAGAGAACGGTTCTGGAAGCAGGCCGTCAGGATCGCCAGCATAAATGCGACAACAATCGGAATGTTGTAAAAGCCCATCGGAATTTTCATGATATATTCTGACCAGATTCCTAGCCCCAGATAAAAGATCAGAAATACAGCGATAGGCAGAAGGGAAGATAGTTTTTGCTTTTTCATAATAATTTTCAGCCTTTCTATATGTTTGCCGTAATAGGCCGGATGTTTTCAGCCGGCTGCAGGGAATGCAGACAGCAGCGTGATTTTGGCACTATAAGGCGGTAAAGTACATTATTTAATCTTACCATAAGAATGGAGTTCAGGCAAGTAAAGAAGACAGTGTAACTGTAACGAAAAGGTTGACGAAAGCCTGTAAAAACGATATTCTGAAAGACGGAGAAACGCATGCAAAAACGATAGAAAACATGATCTGAAATGAAAAGTATGCGGAATAAAATGGAGGTATATCGTTATGAATGAAAACAACACGGCTATCAAGGATGCCAGATCCTTAGGTCTGCCGAAGATGCTGCTTTTGGGACTGCAGCATATGTTCGCCATGTTCGGTGCGACCATTCTGGTGCCGATTCTGGTCAACACCTATTTTGAGGGGCAGGGACTTTCTATCCAGGTAACCCTGATGTGTGCAGGACTTGGTACATTGTTCTTCCATGCCTGCTCTAAGTTTAAGGTGCCGGCTTTCCTTGGTTCTTCCTTTGCTTTTCTGGGTGGATTTGCGACGGTTGAGAATCTGAATACAGGCATATTTGCAGATATGACCATGGGAGAAAAGCTTCCCTATGCCTGTGGCGGTATTGTGGTTGCAGGCGCTTTGTACCTGATTCTGGCACTGATCATCAAGCTGGCAGGCGTGGAGCGCGTCATGCACTATCTGCCGCCGGTTGTGACAGGTCCGATCATTATCTGTATCGGTCTTTCACTGGCGCCGTCCGCGATCGCCAACGCATCGACAAACTGGCTGATTGCGTTGATCGCGCTGGGAACCATCATCGTTTTTAATATCTGGGGCAAGGGAATGTTCAAGATCATTCCGATTCTGATGGGCGTTGTGATCTCCTATGCAGCGGCAGCAGTCTTCCAGATGATGGGAATGACAAACCCGGACGGAAGTGCGATCCTGAATTTCTCGGAGGTGGCGACGGCTTCCTGGGTCGGACTTCCTCCGTTCCAGCTGTGCAAATTTGACCCGACGGCGGTCATGGTAATGGCGCCGATCGCGCTTGCGACGATGATGGAACATATCGGCGATATGTCGGCGATCTCTGCGACGGTCGGAGAAAATTTCCTTGCGGATCCGGGACTGCACCGGACGCTGGCCGGTGATGGTATCGCAACATCTCTGTCTGCACTCGTTGGCGGTCCTGCCAATACGACTTACGGCGAAAATACGGGCGTTCTGGAATTAAGCCGTGTTCATGACCCGCGTGTCATCCGGATTGCAGCTGTCTTTGCTGTGATTCTGAGCTTTATTCCGAAGATGGCAGAGGTCATCGGTTCGATGCCGTCTGCCATCTTCGGCGGCGTTAGTTTCATGCTATACGGTATGATCTCCGCGATCGGTGTCCGCAACGTGGTCGAAAACCAGGTGGATTTAACCAAATCCCGGAACCTGGTAATCGCTGCGGTAATTCTGGTCTGCGGGCTGGGATTCTCCGGCGGTCTGACCTTTGAGGCGGCAGGAACTTCGGTTACCCTGACAGGTCTTGCGATCGCAGCGATTGCGGGCGTTCTGCTCAATGTGATTCTTCCGGGTAATGATTACCAGTTCGGCAAGAATTTACAGGGCGACATCAACCGCGGTGTGGCGATCAATCCGAATCCGAAGAAACGGCAGGAATAAAAAACGCAAAAATTTTCAGTTCTAAAAGTGGGACGAACCATTTCAGATGTATAATCCGCCTGCATTTCCACATACTACCCATAAGACACACGATATGGCAAACGTGGTATGCAGGAGGAAGAATCATGAAAGCTACAGGAATTGTGAGAAGAATCGATGATCTAGGTCGCGTTGTCATCCCGAAAGAGATACGCCGGACGCTGCGCCTTCGGGAAGGGACGCCGCTTGAGATATTCACGGACCGCGAGGGCGAGATTATATTGAAAAAATATTCACCGATGGTGGAGCTGGCGGCATTTGCCGTGCAGTACGCGGAGGCGATGGCGCAGTCCACGGGGCTGATGGTCTGCATCGCGGACCGGGATCAGATCATCGCGGTATCCGGGGGACCAAAGAAGGAATATTACCAGAAGACGATCAGCCGGGCGCTGGAGCTGGCAGTCTCCGAACGTCAGAATATCTGTGCGGCGCGGGGAGAAAAAGCATTTATCCCGATTACCTCGGATGAGGTGGAGGAGAGCAGCGCCGAGGTGATTGTGCCGATTTTGAGCGAGGGAGATGCGATCGGGGCGGTGATTCTCCTCAGCCGGGAGGCAAAGCAGGCGCTTGGAGGGGCGGAGATGAAGCTGGCAGCGACGGCAGCCGGATTTCTGGGACGTCAGATGGAAGGATAAAAAAGATAAATGAGATAAATCTGCCTGGAAACAGGCGGTGAGAGAAAAAAGAAGACGGGATCGATGGAAAACGTAAAGAGAGATAAAACTCCTGGGCGGTTGTCCATCGATCCTGTTTTTGATAGTCCTGTATTTGGAAGAAGCTAACGGTGGCAGACGCTGTAGGTAATTGTGCATTTGTTTGCAGGTATGTATGTTGAGATGATAGGGCTGGGCTATTCACGACAGCCGCGGCAGCAGGGCGCAGAAATGAATTTCATTCTGTTTATCCTTGCCCGGCGCCAGATGGGCGCTGATGCGTCCGCCGTGGCGTTCCACGATGGATTTGGCGATGGAAAGCCCGATGCCGTAGCCGCCGCTTGCCCGTGCGCGGGAATCGTCCGCTCGGTAAAAACGGTCGAACAGGCGCGGAACCTGATCGGGCTCCAGGTTTTCACAGGGGTTCTGCACCTCGAGACAGAGGAGGCGTTTTTTCTGGTACAGGGACACAGTGATCGTGCCGTCCGGCAGGCAATATTTGACTGCGTTATCCAGCAGAATTGAGCAGAGACGCAGGATCTGGTCGCGCTGTCCCCGCATCGACAGCTCTGGTTCGATCGAGAGGGAGAGCTTCTTTCCCTGTGCGTCAACGGCGGTCTGGAAGCTGTCGGAAGTCTCTTTTACCAGTGCGCTGACAGAAAAATCAGAGAGACTTTCCGGACACATGCTTTCCTCGGCGCGCGACAGCTCGATGAGCTCCGCAATCATGCGGTTTAAGCGCTCGACCTGCTTGCGGGTGCTTTCCGTCCACTCGTCCTTGCCGCGTGTTATTTCCATGACGCCGACGTTGGCGGAAATGATGCCGAGAGGTGTCTTTAACTCATGCGAGACATCGGTGATAAACCGGCGCTGTTTTTTGATATTATCGGCAAATGGCTTTATGACGTAGTCGGAGAGGCACAGGAGAAGTAAAAGTACAACTGCCAGACAGCCGAAAATAATAAAGAAGGTCAGGCGCAGAAGAATATAAAATGATTGTAACTGCGAAAAGCAGTCTACAATCACAAGCGTACCGCTGTCGCTTTCGCTGCTTCCATCGGACGGGTACAGATGGTAACGGTAGTAGCCCCAGTAGCCATTGCCCTTGCCGGATGAGAGAATCGCGTCTGTCAGAGCTGAGATGTCGCTCTCACTGAGGGAGGCGATGTGCTCGGAGTTGACGTCGGATGGTTCCTCATTTTCATCCAGATGAATAATGCAGTAGCGTGTCTCAAACTCCGTTTCGCGGGTGAGTTGGAAACGTCCCGAAACGTTTGGATGATTCATGACAAAGGGGAAATTCCAGCATTGCCGCCTCGCGGCTGGATAAGCAGACGGAGGAAGTGCCGCAGGAAAGTTCCATGGAAGCGCGATCCAGGGTAAAGTTGCCGCAGGTAAGCCCAGAGAGTTGTTTGGCGGCGCTTCGTCTGGTCAGCGCCCGGACGCGGGCGAGAAATTCGCCGATGTCAAAGGGCTTGGTGAGGTAATCATCCGCTCCGCAGTCAAGCCCGGAGATTTTGTCCTCGGTCTGGCTTTTGGCGGTTAAGAGAAGAACGGGGGTCAGGATATCCTTGTCCCGGAGGGCAGAAAGAACGGCAAGCCCATCCAGCTTTGGCATCATGATATCGAGAATCAGCCCGTCGTAGCTGACGGCGGCTGCTTTTTCCAGTGCTTCAGCCCCGTCGCAGACAGCGTCTACCTTATATCCTTCATGGGTTAAAATGGCGCTCAGGGCGCGTATCATATCCGGCTCATCGTCGGCAAGAAGTAGTTTCATGTGTGAAAATCCCCTCTTTGTTTATCCACCTGTTGGTTTATGTACTATTTTATTTATCCAAGTATTTATCCGAGCGGAATGCCGCGGCAGTCTGAAGCGACTGGTTTTTCAGCGCCAGCACTTGTGTTGGAATTTGCATCTGGGTCAGCATTTGGGGTGAGAATCAGCTCCTTTAAGGTGGACAGAGACAGATCCGTGGAAGCAATCTGGTCGGAACAGTGCTTTAATTCCTGCTGCATCAGCTCCGGGTTGGCGATATCGTGCTTATATTTGAGTTCATGTTCTATGCTCGCCCAGCAGTCCATCGCGATCGTGCGGATCTGGACTTCCAGACAGGGCAGAGCGGCTGTCTCGGATGTATTTCCCAGAAAACGGACCGGCATCTTTAAAATCATATGGTAGCTGTGGTAGCCGTTCGGCTTTGGATGGGCGATGAAATCTTTTTCCCGGAGAATGGTCACGTCCGGAATCGCGCGGATGAGCTCGGCGGTGCGGTAAACATCGTCCACCATCGGGCAGATGAGGCGCACGCCCGCGGCGTCATGTTCGTGAGCAAGCGCATTTTGAAGCGTCGGCTCCAGTCCGTCTCGGATGAGCTTTTCTCTCATGCTCTCCGGGCTTTTGACGCGAGAGGTAGAGGAGGAGATCGGATCCCAGCCGGTCTGCGACTTCTGATAGCGCCGGATCATGCCGATGCAGGAGAGAAATTCGTCGATGATGCCCTCTAAAAGGATGCGGGAACCGCCGTAAAAATCAGAGGGGGTAGTGGTTGTTGATTCTATCATATATGGTCTAAAATGGGAGGCTGGAAGAGTGCCAGACAGTCTCCGTTTCCTTTCAGTCTATTTGGTAAAAATTGGTATTCGATATAACAGATATATCGAAAAACAGGCGAAAGCGCAAGAGAGTTCACAGATACTCCATGATTTTTCACAGAAAAAACACAGCAAGGCGCGAAAAACCTTGACAAAGCAAGGAGAAATGTATATAAATGTAAAGTAAGATTTGCGGGCATGTACGAAGAAAACTAAGAGGATTCATGTGCGAAGATATAAGCTAGGAGGAATATACGATGAATAAGACAGAATTAATCGCAGTTGTAGCTGAGAAAGCAGAGCTTTCCAAGAAAGACGCAGAGAAGGCAATCAAGGCTTTCACAGATGCAGTATCCGAGGAACTGGTAAAGGGCGGAAAGATTCAGCTGGTTGGCTTTGGTACTTTTGAGGTAGCTGAGAGAGCAGCTAGAGAGGGAAGAAACCCGAAGACCGGCGAGACCATGCCGATCGCAGCTTCCAAGACTCCGAAGTTCAAAGCTGGTAAAGCATTAAAGGATATGGTAAACGCATAATTATCTCAGACATATATGTGTGACAGACAGCCCTTCGTGATGAAATATCATGGAGGGCTTTAGTATTATAGGAGCGAAGGGATTCCGCCAGGATGAAAGTGCCCTGCAAGGGGTTATGGAAAGGAAAAATATGAGGTTAGATAAGTATTTGAAAGTGTCCCGCATCATCAAGAGAAGAACCGTAGCCAATGAAGCGTGCGACAGCGGGCGAGTGATGCTGAATGATAAAGTGGCAAGAGCCAGCGCGGAGGTTAAGGTTGGGGATGTGATTGAAATTGCCTTCGGCAACAAGTCTGTCAAAGTCCGCGTGACGAGCGTGCAGGAGACCATCCGCAAGGAAGATGCCAAAGAGATGTTTGAATACCTGTAAGAATCCAGGAGAAGTCAGGAAAAGGCGCGGAGGATGAAATGCCAAGAAATATAGAGCGGGATGAAAAAGAGGCGATGCGTCGGAAAGAACAGCTGATGGAAGCTGGATTCAGGCTGTTTTCGCAATATGGGATCGAGAATGTCAGTTTACAGAGGGTGGCGGACGCTGCGGAAGTGGGCGTTGCGACCCTATATAATTATTATCAGACGAAGGTCAAGCTTGTGATAGCGATCAGCGGAAAAATCTGGGGCGATCTCTGGAAGGAGATTCTGGAAGAAAAGGGACCGGAGATATTTGAATCATTCACGGCGTATCAGTACATTGAATTTTATACGGACCAGATCATCCGGATTTACCGGGAACGCCCGGAAATACTCCGGTTCAGTAATAACTATAAAAACTTTATCTCCCGGGAGAAAGTCAGGGGGGAAGCGCTGGCTGAACATCTGGATGTTTTGAAGCCGGCAGGAGCGCTGTATCATAAGTTCTATGAGCAGGCGAGGAGCGATAAAAGCATCCGGACCGATATCCCGGAGCAGCAGTTATTTACAAGCGTTGCGATTGCGATGCTGGCGGTGGCTGAGCGCTATGCACAGGGAATTGTGTGGGCGGACGATCACAAGGAAGACCACACACAGGAACTGGAATTTTTAAAAGGAATGCTCCTGACATGGTGCAGAACCCCGGAGAACCTGGGAAAACAATGATATAAAGAACGGAAATAAAAAAAAGAAGTCAAGAGAATGAGGTGACCCCTCAAAGTTAGACTTTTACGAGACGACTTTGGTCGTCTCGTTTTTCTTTATGCGCTTAAAAGAACAGTTTCTGTCTTGAATTTGTGAGAGTTGATTATTATAATATAAATATAGTGATGACTCATTTGTGTATACACACTTTATGACGGATAATCAACATTTCGAGAATGAGAGGAAAAAAGCGTATGAGAAGGAGAAAAAGAAGAATCCTGGCAGCAGGAATGGTGGTAGTGATAACGTGCAGTTCATATGGTTCTGTGCCGAGAGTTTATGCGAACACGAATTTTTATCAGATCCGGGAGATCGAGAGCTTATCGGAACAGGTCCTGTATCAGAAAGTTCCCTATGGAACCCGGTATCCGGATCTGGAGATGCCGGACAGCATAGACGTTTTTGTCAGCGGGGGGGGGGGGGCAAACCGAAGATGTGCCTGACGCAGGGAGCGATGAGAATGTAGCAGCGTTTGCCAACCGCACAAATGATGATGCCGTGCTGGAAAAGACGGACAGCGAAGAGAATGGAGAAAAAGAAGATACCGAAGGAAAAGATGCCGGAGAGAATAGCAAAGACAAAAGCGAAGGTGGAGAGGGCTTAGAGAAAGCGGAATCCGGTTCAGGTGAACAGGGAGATTCTGGGAAAGATGGAAATTCGGCGGAAAATGGGGACTCTCAGGATGAAAATGCAAATCCGGGGAACGGTGAATCCGATGAGAAAGACGATTCCGGTAAGACAGATTCTGGTTCTTCGGGTGGAAATGCAGATTTGAATGAAAATGGCAGTTCTTCGAACGGAAAAACGGATCAACCGAAGGAAGATGTCAAGACAGATGAGAAGACCGAGGAAGAGATTGACGAAAAGGAAGTTTTCTGGCGAAAAGTAAAGGTGCGCTGGGTTCTGGATGCAGAAGAGAGCCAGGCATCCCGTTATGATGGAGAAAATCCGGGTATCTACCTGTTCCGTGCAGAGCTGAAAAGCAGCAATTATGAGGTAGATGAGGACGAACTTCCAGTGATCCAGATCACGGTCCTGGAAGAAGAGCAGGCGAAAACGACGCTGGAATTTGCACCTTTGGAAGAATCGATCGCCGATCAGATTCTCACGCTTGGAAGCAAAGAATCCGACATCCAGTTCCCGGAGACTCTTACCGTGCGTGAGACGATGGGAGAAGAAACCACCGAGCGGACTTTGTCGGGTATCACGTGGAAACTGGATGCGGAAAACAGCGACTATTCTGAATTTCAGGGCGGACTGGCACCGGAGGACTATTTTGACCGCTTCGATGAGGACGGTGAACCAGAAGAAACCGAAGAAAAGACCTGGGAGGGCTACGATAAAGCCAATGAAGAATACAAGGGAGCGATCTATACCTATGTTCCAGTGATTCCGGAAAGCGAAGAGATACCGGAAGACATCGATTTGCCGGAGATCCATGTGCAGGTGGGAGACGCGGGGATTGCGCTGTATGCGGATGAAGGAATCACGGGACAAGGTACGGAAGCGAATCCCTATGTGATTCGTACTGCGGAACAGTGGTCTAAGGTTATGGGTAAAAACCAAAGAAATCAATATAATGGAAATCAACCCTTTGGTGTAAGTAAATATATTAAATTGGGGGCTGATATCGATCTAAGCGGTCAGTCGTGGGAGTCAAGAACACTAACGGCTGGTTTAGATGGTAATGGATATGAGTTGAGAGGAATTTCGCAGCCGTTGTTTAGTGTTTTGGAGGGGACTGTTAAAAATTTGATTTTGTCTAATGTGACCATTACGGGAGATGGAGAGCATGTAGGAGCGGTTGCGAGAACTGTAGGTAATAATTCGCAGATTGAAAATTGTTATATCAGTGGCAGTCTTGCTACTACAGGAAATTGTGCCGCAGGTGGATTAATTGGACAGGTTCAGTCGGGGGCGCTGACAATTCAAAATTGTATTGTTAATGCAGATATTAAAAACCAAGGTAGTGTTAATGATTCTTTAGCTGGAGGTTTGGTTGGCTCGGTTCGAGTGGTAAGTGGAAGCCAGTTGAATATTAAGAACTGTATTGCAATGGGAAGTGTTTCAACAAATTTAGGTCGCGGTACAGGTGGATTGGTTGGTGGACCAAATAAAACAGTTACGATTAATAAGAGCGTGGCACTGCAAGAAACGATTGCCACAAATAGTTTAGGATATTATGTGAATAGAATTTTTGGATATACGGGTGATTATGTACAGGGAGAGGGAAATTATGCATATAAGGATATGACACTTACATTTGCTAGTGGTTCTAAAAAGATAGAGAAGCCATATCCACTGTATTATGGAGAAGATGTTTCCAAAACAGCTCTTTTGACAAGCAATTTCTGGAAAAAAACTCTTGGTTGGGGAGAATCTAATTGGGATATTAGAGAGGGTCATTTCCCAGAATTAAAATGTGGAGAAACAACTATATTTTCAGAGGATGATTTACCGGATTATCTTCAGGCGACCAATTCGTTAAAGGGAAGTGTAAAGTCTGGAGGAACTGGAATCGAGGGCGTAGAGATTACCTTTAAGAAGGGAAGCAGCGAGAAAAAGGCGACAACAGAGCCAGATGGAACCTTTAGTATTGATCTTGCAGACGGAACGTATACGGTAACGATCAAAAAGACCGGATATTTTACGGTTGAGAAAAAAGTTACGATTTCGGATGCCGATTCAGAAGCTCTTAATTTCACCATGGTAACAAACCCGGTTTCCATGCTTTCGGGACAAACGGTGACAGGAACTTTCCAGACAACCGATGCGGACACTGCCACGGCAGATGGAGAAATTAAACTTAGATATGCAGGAACAGAAAATTTGCAGCTGAATGATTTTACCCTTTCATCCGAGGAAGATGGAACGGCATATGGCGGAGTTACACTTCTTGCAGTGACTACCGAAAATGGAACTGGCAGTATTAAGATTCAATTCGCTAAATCGTTGGATCTTGGCAACAAAAATGAAAAACAGCTTTATGTCCATTACAAGAAAAGTTTAATCGGCTCAATTGTGCTCAAAAAAAAGGTAAACCTTGTTCAGCTTGTAGCGCCTAAGGGTGTCAAATGGGATGAGACAGTAAAAGGAAAGGCCGTTTGGAGTGCGGTTGAGAATGCATCAGGCTATAAAGTACAGCTTTATAAGAATGATTCAGAACAAGGCAGTGAGGTGGCGCTTGGGACAGGCGCAACCAGCTACGATTTTACTTCCCAGATAGCGGAAAGCGGAACCTATACGTTTAGCGTTTGGGCGACCGGTGATTCCGTCTATGGGGATAGTGAAAAAGAGACAAGTGGAGCCTATGTATTTTCCGAGCAGACCTTAGAGGATGTCAAAACAGCGGCACAGGCAGCGCTGCAGGCGATGACAGTGACAAATGAGACGACAGCGGATGAAATTTTGCAGGCTGTACAGAACGTTATCACAAATCAAAAAATTCATGCGAGCTGGTCCGATGAAAATGGGTTCCATCGAACACTGGCAACGGATGACGAAGATCCGGGACAAAACGGAAGTATCACGGGAACGATTGTTTTGAACGATACATCTGAGGGCGCGTCAACAAAAACAGAAACAATCGAAATAGATCTTTCAATCGCAGCGAAGTATAAAATTACCTTTACGTCTGGACGCGAGGATTTCCAGGGAAATGCGCCGAGACTGAAAAATGCCGCAGCCGGAACTGTAATTACGCTTCCAGAGAATAACTTTAAGGTATACGGCATGAATTTTGGAGGCTGGAGTGACGGAGCTAAAACATATGCCAGCGGGACAAGTTATACCATGCCGGAAAGAAATGTGGAATTTGAGGCGGTATGGACGCAGGATCAGTGGGATGGACAGGCGGTTGTGGAACCGGCCAAAGATGAAAATGGTTATTATCAAATTAGTACCGGGGCAGAGCTTGCGTATTTCCGAGATACGAAGATTTCAAACTGGAAAGCGAAACTGATGTGCGATATTGATATGGGCGGTCACGACTTTGCTTCGATTCCTAAGGCCGGAGCTGAATTTGATGGATGCGGACATACGATTCGAGGCTTGAATGTGGTCGGCAATGCTTATGTGGGACTGTTTCGAGAAATTTCTTCGGATTGTGAAATTAAGAATCTGACCATAAAAAATGCGGTGGTTAAAGCTTCCGGCGATAAAGCGAGAGTTGGCATCCTGGTTGGTGATGTATATGATTCTCTGACAGTAGAAAATTGTTACGTTAGTGGAACAATCGAAACTACAGATGGAACGAATAAGATTGAAGCTGCGGGTGGTTTGATAGGAAATGTAAGGGAAAAATATTCGGTAGAGATCCAGTCCTGCTATGCAGATGCTGAAATCAAAGGAACCGCTAGCAAGCGTTTTGTAGGTGGTTTGGTCGGTTGGACCGGTGGAACTACAACCATTGACAACAGCTATGCAGTTGTGGATATGGACGTTGATAAGGGAGATTATATTGGCGGACTGGTAGGATGCGGAAGTGACAGCAAAGTGACGATCTCCCACAGCTACGCGGCAGGAGAAGCGCTGACAAAAAATCCCACTGGCGCAGCCGTGGCGGGTATTTCCAACAACGGTTCGATTTCCTCTTGTGTCAGCATTTTCCCGGAGATGCGATCACTCAACCGGATTGGCGGAACGTCAGGAGAGTATACGAATAACTACGGCTTTGCCGGCACAGTCGCGAGAAAATCAGATGGGACGATTTTGACCCCGGATCCGAATATGATGGGGGCAGACAAGCAATATGGAGCGAACGCAACGGAGGCGGAATTGAAAGATCCAGACTTTTATAAAAAACTGGGCTGGGATTTTGATTCTACCTGGACGATGGATTCAACCGGCGGGTATGCCTTCCCGATTCTGAAAAACCAGACCTTACGTCCGAATCTGACGTTGGATCTGACACCATTGGTTACCGGAATTACGCTGGATAAGACCAGCGAGACGATTTATCCGGGAGGAAGTGTCCAGCTCACTGCGACCGTCGATGTGGCAAACGGAGCGTCCAGAGAAGTGACGTGGAAAAGCAGTGATCCGGCAGTCAAGGTAGAGGACGGCTTGGTAACCGCTGCGGATGTGGCAAATGGAACCTATACAATCACAGCCACCAGCAAGGCGGATCCTTCCAAGTGGGCAGAATGCCAGCTGACAGTTGATACGGCGGAGCACACGGTTACAGTAGGACGGGACGTGACGAATAAGAACTCTCCGAACGCAGTCGTGAAAGCGTATGCATCTCTGAATGGTGCAATAAATGGAACAAATCCGATTTCTACGATAGGTGGTGAAACTGGTACATTTACATTTTCACAGAAAGCCGGAGAAACAGTTTACCTTGCATTTACGGGTCTGGATCCGAAAGATGTTGTAAGCGAAGTAACGATTACCGGTGAGAATAATTCAAAAGTGAATGCGACAATTTGCAATCTGGAGAATCCGACGGTGTATTGCTTTACGATGCCGTGTTCAAATGCCTCCGTACAGGTTTCCTATGCGGAAAATATGAACGCGTACCAGTATACCTGGTTCGTAGGACAGGAATGGGGTACCTGGGGAACGACGGCAGCCTTTGAAACCAAAGAGTGGAGTGGAGGGAACCATATTGGCTCTCTGAAAGTAACAAAGATTATCAATGGCAAGCAGTTTAAAGAATTTAATATAAAATCAATGTCGCTGTATAAGAAAGATCCAGTTACACCGAACCAGGTAAATAGGAAAGCAGATCTTAATAAGAACGGCGATTATTGCATCGAAAAAGATAATACAACCGGTCTCCCGACTCTCTATGTATACTTAGAGGGACCGGGCATGGTAGCTGTGGATATCGAGGTTCAGGATAATCCAAATGCAGAATTTTCGATCACAAAGAAGCCAGGAAGCAGTTCTTATTATATGCTGAACAGGACTACAGCAAAAGTCGGGGATCTGGTAACGGCGACCTTGACAAATGAAGGTGTCAGACGGATGAAGGAGATGCAGAACAAGAATGCATGCCTTACATACAGCGGTGGTTTACTTGTAGTTATTTACCCGCCGAAATTTACCGAATCCGGTGGCAAATGGACCGCCTCCTTTAATATGCCGGCACAGAATATTGAGACAAATGTGTATTTTGGGGACAAAGATAAAGTTACACTGAATGGTACGAATAAAGAGGTTGATTACGATGGTACGCCGAAGTCTGTTGGGGATGAAATTCAGGCAACGATAGGTGGACAGGATCTTTCGAAACAGTTTCAGGGCCAGTATGAGGTGTATTATGAAGGTGTGAACGGAACCGTTTATTCCAGCACAATGCCGCCGACCAATGCGGGAACGTATTCCTGTACGGTTAAGCTCCCGGACAGCAACGTATATTATATGAGTAATCCGATTACGGTGCAACTGACGATCAAGAAGATAGCAACGAAGACTCCGAAAGCAGCGCAGGCAGCAGCGTGGACAGACACCAGCGTGACCTTGGAAGCACCGTCAGCATTTGTGGATGGAACTGCGATTCCGGCAGGATATGAACTGGAATACTGCGTGGATCAGGGAGAATGGCAGGATTCACCGGTATTTACCGGGCTGACACCGGAAACGACTTACAATTTCTATGTGAGACTCAAAGAAGGCGTCAATACGATGGCATCCGCAGCCAGCGAGGCGGTAACGGTCCAGACAAAGAAAGCATCGTCTGACCCGTCCAATCCGACGAAACCCAACCCGTCGAACCCGAATCCATCGACCCCAGGCAATCCGCAGGGAACGACCACTTCCGGCCGCGACAGAAGTACTAGCACATGGGTAAAAGAGAGTGCCGGATGGCGCTACCGCCTGTCAAATGGCACGTATCTGTCCGGAAGCCTGGTTCTGGATCCGGCGACCGGCAGGCAGGTTGAACAGGTTGTGTGGAAACAGCTCCGGGGCGCATGGTGGGCCTTTGGAGCCGACGGATACATCCGGACGGGCTGGGTCTATGATTACAGCGCAGGCAAATGGTACTATGTGGACGAAAACACAGGCATGCGGACGGGCTGGTATCTGGATCCGCAGGACGGCAGATGGTATTATCTGGATCCGGCAACGGGAGAGATGCTGACGGAGTGGCAGCTGATTCCGGATTTAGGATATGTATACTTAAATCCGTATGCACCGCAGCCGACCTGGTCGTATGATGAAGCATTAAAAACCTGGGTTTACATGGAGGGCGCAGGGCGTCCATACGGCTCCCTTTATATGGCTGAGTGGACACCGGACGGCTATTATGTAAATGCAGACGGTGTCTGGGAACCGGCCAGATAATCATTCATAAACCTGAAAACCTCCCAATATATTTAACAATAGGCAGCTATAGGCTATAAGTTAGATAAATTGGGAGGTTTTTTGCATGGAAGAAAAATTGGATGCCAGACCTCACAAGCTGGAGCTTCTGAACCGGGAAAAGGGGAGTGTGACGGGGATCCAGGATGTGGTGTCATTTGATGAGAACCAGATGATTCTCGATACAAACATGGGGCTTCTGACGGTGCGTGGGAAGGCGCTGCATGTGAGCCGTCTGACGTTGGAAAAGGGCGAAGTGGATATTGAGGGCGAGTTTGAAAGCTTTTCATATTCCTGCAACGAGTCCCACCGGAAATCGCAGGAGTCGTTCTTTGGACGGCTGTTCCGTTAGGCGGTGGCGGATGAGCGGGACGGTGAGAGGGGAAATATGGCTGCTTGGCGGCAGTGTGTGTACGGGAATCGCGCTGATGATGATGTATGACGGGCTTAGGATCTTCCGGTGGCTGGTACGGCACGGCTCATTTTGGACAGGCATGGAGGATGCGGCGTATTGGCTCTTTGCCAGCTTTGCGACGTTCCGGCTTTTGTTCGGGCAGAATGACGGAGTTCTGCGCGGCTATGCGGTGGCGGGCGTGCTCGGCGGCATGGTGTTTTATGACCGGACGGGCAGCCGTCTTTTGTTTGCGGTATTGAAAAAATGCAGCGGATGGATTAAAATGAAAAGAAGAGGCAAAAAAAGCCAGAAGACCGGAAAGAAACGTACAACAAGGGGACAGGCAGAAAACATGGAAAGGAAGTGAGATGAGAATGCGTAGACAGATGTCGGAAGGCAGACCGGGTGGAAATGTGCGGAAAAAGAAAAAGGATAATTTAAACAACCGGATGGCGCTTGTGGGCGTTACGATGGTAGTGCTGAGTCTGGCGGTTGCCGTGCACATCAAGGGCATCGATCTCAAGGAAAAGGATAGGAGTTATTCAATTCGTGAGGAAAATCTGGAGGCGCAGGTTGCGAAAGAAGAAGAACGTGCCAAACAGCTTGAGGAATACCGCGTATACGTGCAGACCAAGCAGTATATTGAGAAGGTAGCGAAGGAGAAGCTGGGGCTTGTAAACCGCAATGAGATCCTGCTCAAGCCGTCGAATCCGAATTAGACTTGCAGCACATCATAGAATGCCTGGAGTATGGCACACGGGGGAGCAGTGTTCATAGATAGGTCGGAAAATGTCGAAGTTTTCCCTGGTTTTGCTCTGTCCGTTTGACAAATATTTCTCTCCAGCCTGTATATAATGGCGTTATACAGGTTAGGAGGGATTTTTTGTGCTTAAACGGAGAACTTTACATAGAGATATGGCGGATGTCAACGTCTACACGGCAAGACGTTTAAAGAGTATGGCACTGTCGCTGGGCGGTCTGGCGCAGGCATTTGCGGATGAGATCGGCGGGCAGGGGCATCTGACGAAGGAGGACGGGCTGGCGGCAATGCAGACGGCGGCGTCGGCGGTATGCGGCGATTGTACACGGTGCAACCTGTATTATGGCAGCCGCCGGGACGACAGTTATTATCTCTATTATCTGCTTCGGACGTTCGAGCAGAAAGGGAAAATCGACCTGGAGGACATGCCTCGCCTGTTTCATGAGATCTGTTCCCAGAGAGAGGCATATTTGCGGGAATTGAACCGGAGTCTCGGGCGGGCGACGATGAATCTGGGGTGGAAAAACCGTTTTCTGGAAAGCCGGGACGCGGTGATCGTCCAGTTCCGGGAGCTGGCGGCGATTCTGGAGGAATTTTCCAACCAGATGGAACAGGCGGCGGATGTGACGGCATCCTGGGAGGAGGTGCTTTCAGGGATACTCCGCAGAAGCCATCTGCGCGTGGATAACATGCTGGTGCTTCAATATGAAAATCAGCAGAAGGAGGCGTTTCTCACACTCCGCAGCGTCAACGGACGATGCATGACGGCGCGGGATGTGGCGGAACTTCTGGGACGCGCGATCGCCGGAAGCCACTGGAGTGTGGCGAAAGACAGCAAAAGCCTGATCACCCGCAATGCGGCGACCTTCCGTTTTGTGGAAGAAGGTAAATACCGGATGGTGTACGGCATGGCGTGCAGCCCCAGGGAGGGTGAACCGATTTCAGGCGACACGTGTACGGTGCAGACCGGGCTTCCGGGGCAGGTGATTATGAGCCTGTCGGACGGCATGGGAAGCGGCAGAAGCGCCAGCGAGGACAGCGAGAAGGTCATTGAGCTGACCCAGCGCCTGCTGGAGACGGGATTTTCGGCACGATCGGCGCTCAAATTGGTAAATACGGTGCTTTTGCTGGCGGGCACGGAGCAGAATCCGGCAACAATCGATCTATGTTGTATCGATCTGGGGACAGGTGTGCTGGAAGCGATGAAGCTGGGCGCGGTGCCGACCTTTATTCTGGGGCGTGAGGGTGTTGAGTTTCTGGAAGCAGGCGGACTGCCGATGGGAATTGTACAGAACGCGGAGCCGGTTCTGATGTCGCGGAAAATGTGGGACGGCGAGAAAATCATTATGATAAGCGACGGCATTCTCGAAGCGATGCCGGGGGAACACAAGGAAGAGACGTTCATGGAATTTGTATCAAACCTTTCCGGCGGCAACCCGCAGGAACTGGCAGAACAGATCCTGGCGTTTGCGTCCGGGCTTTCGGACGGGGGTGTGGTGGATGACTGCACAGTTTTGGTAGGGACGGTGCTGGAACGTGGGTAGTTACTGTTCACAGGTAGGCACTTTTGGAACCGAAAGTGCCGTAAGAAAACGTGG
>OMCD01000017.1_pt1 | contig 108891 bp, 124 predicted proteins | sample 1674171 | NCBI WGS metagenome assembly OMCD01 (sample SAMEA103958149, study PRJEB25191) | human gut metagenome | biome: human-associated habitat [ENVO:00009003]; feature: intestine environment [ENVO:2100002]; material: feces | place: Germany | collected 2013/2015
ACGGTGCAGTGCTGATTACGACCGAAACCAATCTACGATATGAACTCTATCTGACAGGGTTGGAGAATCGGATTCTTGCTCGTACCGCGCAAACCAGAAAAAGAGTTCCGTGGGAGGTGGCTGTTGATGCAGATTGACTCGTTTCCCATAAGGCTGGAACAGGAGTTGAAATACGCACTGGCCTATGCCGCGCTGGTATCCGCTGCCGCAAACGGAAGATTGCCTAGGGATATCTGCCAGCGCACGAATGTTGGTTATGCCCGGAAATGCGGCGTTTTGCGCCGAGAAGTTTAGTGGTTCTCGTGAATAGCTTTTGACCTGCCTTTCGGGTATATTGTATGTGATAAAAAGAATGTCACAGCGTCGAATGCAAAGGAGAAAGTCATGCCACAAACAGCAGAAAGAAAATCCATAGCGCGTTACATCCGTGTGGATAAAGGTGCAACCCACCCTGCATTGCAACGTGAGGAATTACCTAAACATATGGCGATTTATGCTGACTATGGCGTTACAGGTACGGACCCGCGCCAACGGCCGGAACTCAACCGATTGCTGGCTGACTGCCGTGCAGGACGTGTCAACTGCATTGTGGTGCAGTCAACGACACATCTTGCCCGCCGTACAGCAGACCTGCTGACAATCCTGCAAGAATTGCAGAGCCTTGGTATAACAACTGATTTTGAAAAAGAGCGCTTCTCCACCAATTCTCCTACAGGGAAAAAGATACTGGACACACTTCGCGCAATGAGTGCAAGCATTTAGGAGAACTCTCATGCCACAAGTCCAAGTTATCCAGCCAATCCAGCAACAACCGAAGCGTCTGCGCGTGGCGGCCTATGCCCGCGTCAGCAGCGATTCCGAGGATCAGCTAAACTCGCTGGCCGTGCAGGTGGATTACTACACCCACTTGATACAGGAAAACCCCAACTGGGAGTTCGCTGGAATTTACACTGATGAGGGTATCACCGGCACCAGCACGAAGCGTCGTGAGCAGTTCAACCGCCTGATGGACGACTGCCGTGCCGGACTGATTGACCGTGTGCTGGTTAAGTCGGCATCCCGCTTTGCCCGCAACACGGCGGATGCACTGTCATCGGTTCGTGAACTGAAAAGCCTTGGTGTGACGGTAGCCTTTGAAAAAGAGGGCTTCGATACCGAGACCTCCAACGGTGAAATGCTACTGAGTATAATCTGCGCCGTAGCACAGGAAGAATCGCTGTCCATCTCACAGAATATGAAGTGGGGAATACACAAACGGATGCGTACGGGTAACTATATCACCAACGCTACACCGTTTGGGTACACGCAAATCAATCACCAGCTCGTGCCAGAAAAAAATAACGCAATGATTGTCAACGATATTTTCAAAAGTTACCTGTCTGGAATGAGCATAAATGAAATTGCTGAGCATTTAAATACAATATATCCAAAAGAAAATAGCAAATGGAATCCCCGAACGATTCATGCAATCCTGCGTAATGAGAAATATATTGGAGACAGCTTGTACCAAAAAACCTACACAACGGATTCACTCCCATTGAAAAGGTATCTTAATACCGGTCAGCGCTCAAAATACTATGCGATGGAAACGCATGAAGGTATAATTTCTAAGACCGATTACGAAAAGGTACAGAACCTACTTGCAAAGAAAAGCATTACAGGGGAGATTGATAGAACTTGTGTATTTTCAAAGAAAATCTACTGCTCAATATGCGGCGCTATATGCTCTAGAAAAGGGCCGCCCACGCAAGGATTTGTATGGTGCTGCCGAACGCATTTGCAATCGAAAGCTCTTTGCCTACTCAAATCAATCCGTGAGGATGAACTCCAACAGGCGTTTTTGTCAATCTATAATCGACTGCAATGTAATCAGAAAACGATTCTGGAACCACTTGTGGATGACCTGCTTGGGTTACGGCATTTGCAAGAACAAAAATATAAAAAACGCCTTGCACTTGGAGAAGATATTCAGCATCTTGCAAAACAGAAACACAATCTTACCAGAATCCATACACTAGGTTATATTGAGGAACCACAATTTATAGAGCGAAGTGCAGCCATTGAGCAGCAAATCAGGGAAAGGAAACAACAGCTTTCACGAAATGATATGTCTAACACATCGGAAAAAATTCTACAAAAAACAAGACTCATCCAGAAGAAACTTTCCAGTACACCGCCGCTGGAATTATTTGACGAGTCTGTCTTTAAAGAGCTTGTGAAAAAAGTGCTGATCAGCAATACGGCAATCCAATTCGAACTCATCAATGGCATGAAGTTATCAGAAAGCCGTGCAGCCACATGAAGAACAGGTACATTCCTTTCGGCTATCAGATTCAAAATGGAGATTCAGTCATCAACACGGAACAAGCCGCAACTGTACAACACATATTCTATGCGTATACCGAAGGACAGAGTTTTAAGGAAATTGCAGAATACTTGACCACAAGTGGCACAGCCTATCACTTTTCAGATAATAGCTGGAACAAAAATATCGTTGCCCGCATACTTGCAAATGAGATTTACTGTGGAGCCAAAGGATACCCAGCCATTATTTCAAAAGAAGTTTACAGCCAAGCTGCCAGCATCCGAAGCAATAAAACCGTAACATATTCAGCAGTGCTAAAACCATTTCGAAGCGATATGCAGTGTGCCTGCTGCGGTGAGCGCCTATACTGGCGACCTAGAACCCAACAATGGACTTGCCGACAGTGCGGAATGTGGTCAAAGCCGATGCAACCTGAAAACATGGCACAACAAATCGTGGATAGGTTATACCAAATCCAACAGCACCCGGAAATAATCCACAATCCAAAGGAACAATGCAACACCCGGTCAATAGAAGTTGCTCAGCTGGATCATGAGATTCACACAGCCCTTGCATTACCAGAGTTGGATGCAGATGCAATCATCGACAAAATTCTGCGCCGAGCAGAACTGCAATTTAATTACTGCGCAGCAGGGGATGACGATCCGACAACAATGCAAATCAAGCGCGCCTGCAAAGAATTCAAACCCACAGATACATTTCCAGAATCATTCTACAGCTCCATCGTCAGCAAAATCATCTTACACCTCGATACACATATCGACATCAAACTGCGAAACGGACAGACATTATAATAAGGAAGAGCACCATGAGCAACGCAAGAATCATCGAAATTCCAGCCACTAGACAGATACGCAGTGGGAAAAACAACACCATGCGAAAAATGCGAGTGGCGGCCTACTGCCGCGTCAGCACCGAGGAAGAAGAACAACAGGGAAGTTTTGAAACGCAGAAACTGTACTACACTGAGAAAATCAACTCAACCTCAGAATGGGAACTGGCCGGGATTTATGCCGACGACGGTATCTCCGGCATCCATACAAAAAAGCGTGACGGATTTAACCAGATGATTCAAGACTGCAAAAAGAAGAAAATCGACCTAATCCTTACAAAATCCATTTCGCGCTTCGCCCGCAACACGCTGGACAGCATCCAATATGTCCGAATGCTGAAAGCAATCGGCATTGCGGTGATTTTTGAAAAAGAAAACATCAACACGTCAACAATGAACTCCGAAATGATTCTGACGGTGCTGAGCGCCTTTGCACAGGCGGAAAGTGAGTCGATTTCGCAGAACGTAGCACGCGGTAAACGAATGGGGTTTAGGCAGGGAAAATTCCCGTTTCCCTATGGACAGATACTTGGCTACCGAAAAGGCTTGGATGGTAAACCAGAGGTAATCCCCGAAGAAGCCGAAGTGATTCGCATGATATTCAACAGCTATCTGCAAGGAGCCAGTCTACTGACCATTAAAAAGAAACTGGAAGCGGGCGGGGTTCTGACTGCAAGAGGAAACAAAAAGTGGTCGTCCGAGAGCGTACAGCGGATTCTCCAAAATGAGAAATACTGTGGCGATGTGCTGCTGCAAAAGACCTTTATCGAGGATGTACTGACAGGCGTTTCCAAGAAAAACACGGGTCAGTTGCCACAATACTACATTGAAAACAACCATGAAGGTATCGTTACCAAGCAGATGTTCCGTGAGGTGCAGGCTGAAATCGCCCGCCGCAATAGTAAGTCGGCAGCTAACCAACGCAAACGACACCAAGGCCGCTATAACAGCAAATATGCCTTATCCGAACGACTGGTCTGCGGAGACTGCGGCAGCCCTTATAAGCGGGTTACTTGGAACATCCACGGCAGAAAACAAATCGTTTGGAGATGCGTCAATCGACTCGAATACGGAACAAAATTTTGCAGTCATTCACCGTCAATCCCGGAAGAAGAATTGCATCAGGCTATTTTGAAAGCTGTGCAGAATCTGGCCGCAAACTTTACCGATGAAGTTGCTGCACAACTTGACGGTATTCTCCGTCAAATGAAAGCAGGAGAAAACTTGAAAGCCCAGCTTCAAAAGCAGCTAGAAAAAGCACAGCAAGAATTTGATCGTCTGCTTGAAATGTCACTGGAACTTGACGAGAGTACACCGTTCCTTGATGATAAGCTGAGAAAACTCAGCGGTAAAATCAAAATACTGAAAGCAAATATCGCAGAAAGTACGGATGGTAAGAGGGAGGACGAAGAAGCAACCAAACAGCTGACGGCGCAAGACCTTTTAATAAAGGAATACGATGACATCCTTACCGCAAGAATCATCGAAAAGGTTATTGTCCACTCACGGCAAGAAATCGAAATCTACTTTATCGGCGGTTATACCCAAAAGATTGACCTTATATAGAGCCATTCACTCATACACAAACGCCCGCACTGGCAAGTCGAAAACGCTTGCTGATGCGGGTATTACTTTTTGGGAAAGTGAGCTATTACACGATGGATACAGGATCACGGATCAAACTGGTACGCGAGCATCGCGGCCTTACACAACAAAAATTGGGTGAGATGCTCGGATACGGAAAGAGCAGCGCGAACCGCATTGCACAATATGAAATGGGGTATCGCAGCCCAAAGGCAAACCGTTTAAAAGAAATTGCAAAAGCCATGAACATCCGCGAAGAAATTTTCCTTATGCCGGACGAGACACCAATCGACCTGCTTCGAATTTTGATATGGTACGATTGGGAACATGAAGGTGTTTTGCAACTGGCAACGAGTAGAACGGCGAACACACCACCCGGAAAGACAGTCAGCCCGATAATTTATTCTGAACAACTTCCACTAAATAGATTGCTGCTTGATTGGGCTGACCAAAAGCATTCTCTTTCCGTAAGGAAAATAACGCGCGCCGACTATCTGGAATGGATGCTGCAATGGCCGCCACGATTGCCCTAAAAGAGCAAACAAAAAATCGGATGAATTTTGAGACAGGGTATCTTTTTTGTCACGTCGAGACAAAATCCTCGAACGTTTGTTCGGGGATTTTTTGTTTTAGTGATTTGTTTGGGATGACAAGCATCGTCCTCTGCACCGTAGGGGCGGATTCCATATCCACCCGCGGAGCCTTGCCGTTACTGCAAACGTCCCGGGTCGCTGGCGAGCATTGACCCCTGCGGCGCTGTAGAGTTGTTGCCCTATGCAGCCGCAAAATGTACGCAGTACAAATACACCTATCCCACGTACAAAAACATTTTTTGCAATTTTTTTCCCGCGTTACACCGACCAAAAGTGACTGTTTTCGCAGGCACTACAGCTGTACTTCTCTTGCAATCTGCACGGGATGCGCTATAATGTGGATTGTCACGCGAGCCGCCTGTGCGGGCGGCTGCAAACGGCGCGCACACCCTGCAAAACGTGCCCGACTATTATAATAAGGAAGAGGAGCTTCACATGAATCAATTCACCAAGGCGGTCAAGTCGCTGGCCGCCAAGTACAACGAGACCAGCTTGATCCTGCGTATTGCCATCGGTCTGCTTGTCGGTGCGGCGCTGGCACTGATCTGCCCCGGTGCCGTATGGCTGGAAGAATTCGGCAGCCTGTTTGTCGGCGCGTTGAAGGGCATTGCCCCGGTGCTGGTTTTCGTCATCGTTGCCAGCGCACTGGCACAGGGTTCATCCAAGCTGGACCGCCGCTTCGGCACCGTTGTCTGGCTGTATATGCTGACGACCTTTGTGGCCGCGGCGCTGAGCGTGTTGACCAGCAAGCTGTTCCCGCAGACGCTGGTTCTGGCCGAGGCCGCCACGGCAGACGTTGTGCCGCAGGGTCTGGGTGACGTCATGCACACGCTGTTGGCCAATATTGTTTCCAACCCGGTGGCGTCGATCATGAACGGCAACTACATCGGCATCCTGATGTGGGCCTGCCTGTTCGGCTTGGCGATGAAGCGCCTGGGAAGTGACACGACTAAGAACTTTATGGCCAACACTGCGGACGCGGTCTCCACCATCGTGCGCTGGATCATCAACCTGGCACCGTTCGGCATCATGGGACTGGTTTTCGCCAGTGTGTCGGACAACGGCCTGTCTATCTTCACTCAGTATGGCCGCCTGCTGCTTTTACTGGTCGGCACTATGCTGCTGATGGCGCTGGTCATCAATCCGCTGATCATCTTCATCTATTTGCACCGCAACCCGTACCCGCTGGTGCTTCGCTGTCTGCGTGAGAGCGGTCTGACCGCCTTTTTTACCCGCAGTTCCGCGGCCAACATCCCGGTCAATATGTCTCTGTGTGAGAAGCTCGGCCTGGATAAGGACGTCTACTCCGTCTCTATTCCGCTTGGTGCGACTATCAACATGGACGGTGCGGCCATCACCATCACGATCATGACGCTGGCTGCGGCCAACACGCTGGGCATGGAGGTCTCTTTGCCCGCCGCCATCCTGCTGTCCATCATGTCGGCACTGGGCGCGTGCGGTGCCTCCGGCGTTGCGGGCGGTTCGCTGCTGCTGATTCCTATGGCCTGCTCGCTGTTCGGCATCTCCAATGACATTGCAATGCAGGTCGTTGGTGTCGGCTTTATCATTGGTGTCATCCAGGATTCGGTCGAGACGGCGCTGAACTCCGCTGGCGACGTTGAGTTTGCCGCTACCGCCGAGTATCACCAATGGCTGAAGGAGGGCAAGCCCCTGCCGGATTTCATGGCGTAAAGCGGATGTAAAATCGTACAGCCTCGGTTCCAGTGCAGGACCGGGGCTGTTGCTGTATCTATAGCAGAAAAGCGCGAACCGCCAGCGCCGCAGGGGACGATGCTTGTCATCCCAAACAAATCACTAAAACAAAAAATCCCCGAACAAACGTTCGAGGATTTTGGTGCGGTTGTGGAGAGCTAAAACGAACTTTTCTGCATCCTGTGGAGATGCCTCAAAATCCGAGGATTCGGGAGAATCCCCCGGACTTTCGGGAGAATCTTCCGCGCCGATGGGAATATCTACCGGCATTTTTCCGCCTGTCGGGTCGAAGGTGATCTTGAAGTGGTCGTCATAAAGGTCAACCCGGACAAGGAATGTATCGAACAGGGCGGCCAGATACTTTTTGTTGTTCACATCGCCCGTGCGGTAAATGTCCAGCAGGCTGACGAAATCCTCCCGGTTGATGGGAACCATCTCGGCCTTGGCCGTGTCGATTTTGGCAAGCAGCTGGCCGTGCTCCTGCTCCAGCGCCAGCAAGCGGGCTTTCGTAGTGTCTGTGATGATGCCCATTTCAATCGCCTTCATAATGTTGGCAGTTGAGGTCTCGTTGGAATAAAGCTGCTGCTGCAAGCTTTGCAAGCGGTATTTGATTTCCGTGCGGGCGTTATAGGCCATCGTTTCATCCGCCATCATCTGGATGTTTTCATCGGTGAGCAGCTGCTGCTGGATAGCGATAGCCACGGCCTTTTCAATCTGGTCGCGGCGGACGGCCTTCTTATCGCAGCTGTGGTCAGTGCGGCGCTTCTGGCAGGTGTAGTAATAGTGCATGGCCCCGGTCTTGCTGGTGCCAGCAATGCCCGTCATGGGGCTGCCGCAGTGGCCGCAGTACAGCTTCCCGGTCAGCAGGTATTCTTCATAGCCGCTGCGCTTACGGCGACCCTGCGGATTCTTCTTCACTTTCAATACCTCCTGCACTTTGTAAAAAAGCTCGTCCGATACGATACGCGGCATACCGCCCTCAACGCGGATATCACGGTAAATGTAGATACCCCTGTACCGCTCATTGCGGCAGATCGTGTGAAAGCTGCTGCGCCCCCACTCTGCCCCTTTCTTGGTCTTGATGCCCCGGCGGTTCAGATCGCGGGCTATGTCGATGAACGGCTCATAGCACGACACCCGGGTAAAGATTTCTTGCACGATGGCTGCCTCTGCTTCATCCAGCACGACCTTTTGATCTTTGCCGGTCTTGTAGCCAAGCGGCAGGCTGCCGTTGGACATGCACTTGCTGGCGTTGTCCATCAGGCCGCGCGAGATGTCCTCGGCCATGTTCTCTGAATAGAACTGATTGACATTCATCATGTTCCGCAGGGCAAAGCGCCCGGCGGCAGTGTCGTCAAAATCTTCCTCGGCGTAGATGGTGCGGATACCATTACTGCGCAGCTGCTCCTCGTTCATCATGGCTTGCAGCATATTCCGGCCCATGCGGTTGGACTTCCATGCAAGGACTACATCAAACTGCCGCAGACTGGCATCTTTCATCATCCGCTGGAAATTCGGGCGGCGGTCCGTTTTGCCGCTGATGGCGCGGTCAGCATATATTTCAATGACTGTCACGCCCTCACGGGCGGCCAGTTCCCGGCACTTTTCCACCTGCTGCTCGATGGAGCAGTCACGCTGGTTGGCGCTGGAATAACGAGCGTAGATGACGGCACGGGCTGCGGAATTAGTGTTGATTCGCTTTTTCATGCCGTCACGCTCCTTTCGGTTTTACAGGCCAAGCAACTGCTTCTTCTTTGCCTCAAATTCTTCCTGTGAAATGATACCATCATCCAGCAGGCCCTTGTACTTGCGGATTTCATCAGCTGCAGACGGCTTTTGTTCAATAACCTGTGGCGCAGGCTGCGGTGCAACTGCCGGCGCGGGTGCCTTTGCCGTCCAGTTGGAGATATAATCGCGGATTTTGTAGGCTGTCGGAAGTTCCGTTGCACTGCAACCATACACATGATTGCCGCCGCCGACTGCACTGCTGACGCCGTAGCCAAGATTGATATTTGCGGTGGCTGCCTGAGCTGTCGCAATGCGTATTCTGTTGGGACCAATGCTGTGTTCCTCTATCGTAAAGGACAACACATTCTGCAGAGGGATACTCTCATGCATTTTATCCCATTTGATATCCAGATAGTTTGCATGAAGCTGGATAAGGCCGCTTACGATGGCAAGGGTGTACAGCACTTCATCGGTAGGCTTTTCAAGCTCTTCAGGTTTGATTCCCTTTGCCGCAGCTTCCATTGCCATCTTGCGCTTATATTCTTTCCGGTGCTGCTCGATGGCCTCGTCCCGGAGCTGCATTGCGCACAGTTCGCAATAGCCCTCTTGGTTTACATGAAAGAACAGACCGCTTTTACCACATCTTCTACAGCGTGCCATGATAATGCCTCCTGTTTATTTTTGCGTCCTTTTGGGATATTCTTGCATTTTCATGCAAAAACCGTGTGCCTGTGATATAATGCGGATATGCCGGCAATATTTTTGGGAATGGAGTGAAGTGGTATGAACCCCGATGAGTTGAAGGAACTCACTATGCTATTGTCCGGCCTGTCCTACGATGACAAAATCGCGTTCAGGGATTTTCTGATTTCGTTGAAAGGTAGCGCAGATAATTCAGCGCCTCTTTCTTCTGATCGGCTGTCAGACCCATAAACAATTTGATAATTTCTGCATTTAGGCTGTCCTCTTCACTGGGGGCAGCCTTTTTTGCTTCTTCGGCTTCTTCATCCCAGCCCATGATGTAGGACGGCGTTGTATCAAGTGCATCCGCGATAGCCTTTATCTTGGACTGGGTAAGATTACGAAAATCCAGTTCAATTTTGTTGATTGATGTTTTCGACTTGTAACCAATCCGTTTAGCCAGTTCTTCTTGAGATAGCCCAAGTTCCTCTCTGCGAAGTTTTACTCTTTGCCCGATGGTCATTATTCTATCTCCTTCTGAAATCTTATGAGCCTATTATAGTACATAGTGGACACAAGATCAACAAATTTTCGCAATTTCCAAAAAAATAGTTGACAATGGGTCTACGAAGTGGTAATATACGCAAAGTAGACAGCAAGTCTACTAAACAACAGAAAGTGAGGTGACAAAAATGACGAATACAGATTTGCTCAAGGAAAAAATTGAGGATTCCGGCTACAAGATGAAGTACATCGCATCGAAGATTGGGCTGTCGTACCAGGGGTTTCTGAATAAGATTCAGAACAAAACAGACTTCACTGCACCGGAAATCAAAGGGCTGCGCGAGTTACTGTGCATCCCTGCTGATGAGGCAGAGAAGATTTTTTTTGCTTCGTGAGTAGACCATTTGCCAACTAAGGAGGTGAACCAAATGTCCAACACCAAAGACGCCCTGAAGCACTACGGCTACCCCGAAGACACCCCGGACAAGGATGTGGGAATTGGCCTTTGGGATAAAAGCGATGCTTTAGACCGCCTCGCCAAGCTCCCGGAAATGCTCCCGCACCTTGACGGAAACAAGAAAATCCGGGTCGTTTTCGACTACGACCCGGACTTCCCGAAAGCCCTGCTGCAGATCACCGGCCTAAAGGACAATGACTGCGTTGTTCATTCAGATGGGCTTGCAACTACACCCTGACGGGTACACCGAGGAACTTTCAAAATCCTCGGCAGAGTTCCAGCTGACCTCAAGGCCGACAAGCACAGGGGCCTTTGGAACAAGACCAGACATCTGCGGCTTTGAAAATACCCGGCTGCAAAGGAACGCAGCGCCGTCAACCCGTTCGTAAGCGGCTGCACGGTCTTCCAAATTTTCAAAGTGCGTCAAGTCAACATAGTACCTTTTCACGGTTTCTCCCTCCTTTCCTTGAAAGCTAAGCTGTTGCAGCAGCCCGCACCTCAAGTATAGGTGGGAAGAAAGCAAAACACAAGGAGGAACAGAGATGCCCCCGCAAGAGACAAAGCAAAAGCACCCATTCAATTTATCAGACGAAAAGGCTGAACGCCTTGCGGCGGCAACGCTGGAATTTTACCACTGGTTCATTGAACAGCCCGGTGGCCGCGAAAAGCTGGAAGCCCGCAAGGCCGAACTCCGCAAGCGCGGTTTGATTTGAGAGGAGGATAGAAAATGATGCGAGGACTTGTAATTGCCACCAACGGCGATATGCGGGTGCAGACCTTTACCGCACCGGCGCTGGAGGATGTGCAGAAAGTTGTCGGCGGCTATGTGGAGACCGTTCCCGTCCGCAACATCGAGGGTCACTACCTGCTGATGGTGGACGAGGACGCCCGCCTTCAGTGGCCGAGGCCCGTTGTCAACGAGGTTGCCAGCTTTCTGGCCTGCACGAAGATCTTCGGCACGGTGGTTCTGACCAGCGCCTACGGCCTGGAACTGGGTCTGGCCGATGACATTGCCCATGTTCTGGGGGATGTCATCATGGCAACGCTGCCGGGCCGGTGCAGATGGGAGGGTGAAGCATGATCCGTTTGCTGAAAAAGGCAATGCAGTTTGTCTGCCTTGCGCTGATGCTGGTGGTGCTGATGGCCGTGGTTTCCGTGGCCGATGGCGATATGCCCCTCCTGAACGGCGTGATCCTGTTCATCAGCTGTCTGCTGGGTGTAAATACCTGCCTTGGAATCTGGTTCAAGCTGGACGATAAGGAGCGTGGCCGCCGTGAGTAATCTGCCCGATGCCGCCTACATCCGCAACCTGCGGAACTCCGGCTACCGTGACGGCAAAGACCCGACCTACCCGGTCTGCCCGATCTGCGAACAGACCTGCGAAACCATCTACATCAGCGCCGACAACGAGATTGTTGGTTGCGACCAGTGCATGACGACCCGCGATGCGTGGGAAGTCACCGAATGCTTCGGAGAATGAGAGGTACACCATGAAGTTCTATTTCACCTACAGCAGCAGCGGCATGGCCTACAAGGGCGGCTGGACGGAGGTTGAAGCTCCATCCATAACCATCGCCGTGCAGGCATTTACCGCTTTCCACCGAGCAGTCAACGGCATAACGGCATGCTCGGATATCTACACCGAGTCGGAGTTCCGCAAGACCGGGATGCTGGATGGCGGCAACTTCGGCGCTAAAACACGCGAGAAAATCACCATTACGCGGGAGCTTTTCTAAACCCCGCACACAAAGAAAGGAGTATACCACATGGACGGAAATTCCGAACAACTGCAAGTCATCAACTTAAAGCAGCTGCCCATCATCGAGGAGCGGCTGCGGGATGTGAAAGCCAAAATCGAACAGCGTACCAGCGCCGTCATGGCTCTGGCCGTGACTGAGGAAACCCGCACCGATGTCAAGAAGATCCGCACCGAAGTCCGCAAGGAGTTTGAGGGTTACGAAGCCCAGCGCATGGCCGTCAAAAAGGCCATTATGACCCCCTACGAACAGTTTGAAGCGGTCTACAAGGAATGTGTCTCGACCCCCTACAAGGCCGCCGATGAAGCGCTTGGCAAGAAAATTACTGATGTGGAGGTCGGCATCAAGCAGCAGAAAGAGGATGATGTCCGGGCTTTCTTTGACGAACTGACCAGTGGCTTCGGGCTGGATTGGCTGAAGTTTGAACAGATGAATCTCAAGGTCACGCTGACCTCCACACCCAAGGCCATGAAGGCCGCCATCACCCAGAGCGTCACCAAGATTGTCCGTGACTGCGCTGCGCTGGAGGAAAACCCGGACCATGACGAAATTATGGTCGAATATCAGAAATCGCTTGACCTTGGTTCTGCCTGCCAGATCGTGCAGCAGCGCCACAAGCAGCTGGAAGCCCAGCGCCGCGCCGCTGAAGAACGCCGCGCCCGCCAGCAGGCCCAACAGGAAGCCGAAGCTAAGGCCAAGGCAGCCATTGAGGTGGAGACCGCCAAGCGGGCCGCTGAGCAGCCCGCCCCGCCGCACGAGGTCGCTACACCCCCGCGGGCGGAAAGCCCCGCACAGGCCCCGGCAGCCGCCACAGCGCCCGCCGCCCCCGCTGAGAAGAAATATCTTGCGAAGTTTGCTGTGACAGGCACGCTGCCGCAGCTGAAAGCACTGAAAGCATTCATGGAAAAGGAAGGTATGCAGTATGGCACAATCTCTTAACAGCGCCCCGCAGAAACAGAAGTTCAGCGTTGCCATCAACAGCAAAATGTATCAGAACCTTATCGCCAGCACGCTGCGCGACCCGGCCCGTGCCCGCCGCTTTAGCGCCGCGATCACCAGCGCCGTGGCCGTCAACCCCGCCTTGCAGGAATGCGATGCCGGCACGATCCTTGCCGGTGCTCTGCTGGGCGAAAGCCTCAACCTCAGCCCTTCCCCACAGTTGGGTCAGTATTACCTCGTGCCGTTCAAGCAGAAGGCCAAGTATGACCGCGACGGCAACATGATTCGCCCGGAAACCACCACCGCCACATTCGTGCTGGGCTACAAGGGCTACATCCAGCTGGCGCTGCGCAGCGGCCAGTACAAGGATCTGGATGTCATGGTCATCAAGCAGGGCGAGTACATGGGCAAAGACCCGGAAACCGGCAAGGCCAAGTTCCAGTTCATCGAGGACGATGACGAGCGTGAGACCCTGCCCACCATCGGCTACATGGCCTACTTCGAGTACCTCAACGGTTTCCGCAAGGTCGTCTACTGGTCCAAGAAAAAGATGATGACCCACGCAGATACTTTCTCCAAGGCGTTCAGCCGCCAAGGCTATGAGGACTTGATGGCTGGCCGCGTTCCCGAAAAGGATATGTGGCGCTACTCCTCGTTCTGGTACAAGAACTTTGACGACATGGCGAAAAAGACCCTGCTGCGGCACATCATCAGCCGTTGGGGCATCATGTCCATTGAAATGACTACTGCGCTGGAGCATGACGATGCCGTCAACGTGGCCGATGACGGGCAGATCGTGACCGAGACCGTGGAGGCCGCCCGCGCCAGTATCCCGGCAGACGCGCAGGAAGTGCCGAGCGCCGAGCCCGAAGCCCCCGCCCCGACAGCAGAGGCCGAGCCCGAAGCTGTTGACATCAGCACACTGTAATGGAGTACAAAATCATTTCCACCGGCAGCAAGGGCAATGCCGTGGTGGTGGATGGCCGCATCTTGATTGACTGCGGCGTTCCGTTCCGCCGTCTGGAAAGCGTCTATCGCGATCTGGACGCGGTGCTCCTGACACACATCCACAGCGACCACTTCCAGCCAAAGACGCTGGCTCGGCTGGCCGCCGAGCGCCCGTCACTTCGGTTCTTTGCCTGCCCGTGGCTTGGGCCTGACCTGCAGAACGCGGGCGTGCCGCTGCGGCAGATCACCATCACGACACCTGACCGCTGGTACGACACCGGGTACTGCTTCGTCAAAGCCTGCGAGACAAAGCACAATGTGCGGAACTGCTGCTGGCATATCTGGTTCAACGATGGCAGCAAGGTCTTCTACGCCACCGACATGGGCAACCTCAACGGCATCACAGCCCCGTACTATGACCTGTATCTGGTCGAGGCCAACTACCGTGACGAGGAAATCCAAGCCAAAATTGCCGAGAAAAAGGTCAACGGCGAGTACATCTACGAGAAGCGCGTCCTCCGCGACCACATGAGTGAGCAGGATGCCATCGACTGGGTGTATGGCAATATGCGCCCCGATTCAACCTATGTCTGGCTGCACTGCCACAAGGAGGAATCCAAATGAGGGCGCGGCTGGTGCGCATGGAGCCCGGCTACCGTGGCCGACAGCGCATCGTCATTGAGATTGCCGGGGATTTCCGGGAGCAGTTCGACCAGCTGCAAGGGGCGCTGCTGGAGGTGCAGATCACCCGCGCGATACCCCGGCGCAGCTTGGCGTCCAACAACTACTTTCACGCGCTGGTGAGTCGCATAGCCTCCACCGTCTGGGGCGTGTTTGACGAAATCAAAAGCGATTTGGTGGTCGAGTACGGAACGCCGTGTCTGGATAAGGCCGGTCAGGTCGTCATGGTGGACTTGCCGGAGGGCACCGACCCGCACAGCTATTACCCCTACACCCGCCTTATCACCACCCACGAAAAGGACGGCAGCCGCTATTGCAGCTACATCCTGTACAAGCGCACCAGCGCCATGAACAGCTCAGAAATGAGCCACCTCATTGACGGCGCACGGCAAGAGGCCCACGAGTTGGGCATTGACATTTGAAAGGAGCGTGACCCTTATGCAAAAAGTGATTTGCCCCTACTGTGGCCGCGTTGCCAAATATGTAGATATTTCTGTTATCTACTACGGTCATAGCTACGGCATGGCTTACCTGTGCCGCCCATGCAACGCCTATGTAGGCGTACATTCCGGCACAGACCGCCCCAAAGGCAGCCTTGCCAATGCGGAACTTCGGGGCTGGCGCAAGGCAACACACGCCCGTTTCGACCCGCTGTGGCAAGACGGACCATTCAAAAAGCGCAATGCAGCCTATCGGTGGTTGTCTGAACAAATGGAACTGCCGATTGAACAGACCCATATCGGGATGTTCACTGTTGAGCAATGCAAGGCAGCGTTGGAAATCATCAATAAAGGAGTTTCTGTATGAAAAATTATTCTCCAGCCGACATGGCTATTAAAAATATGCTGGATGGCATGAGCCATAACGGCAGCACGTTCCCCGGCACCGAAGCCTTGATGAAAGAGATTGGGGCCATCATCGACCAGTACGGCGCAGATGATGAAAATCTGGTTTGCATCCCGCTCTCCCGATATGATGAACTGCTCCGCAGCGAGAGCGAGATCGACATCCTCTGCACCCTTGTGGAATCTCCCCATGTGGAAAGCAAAACCGCCCTGGCTGCGCTGGAAAGCGTTGCCGATATGCGGGATAAGCGCCTAAACGACTGTGAGGACGACACCGATGAAGAATAAACCATCCTGCCCGCCCGGTGGGCCAAGGGAGGTGGTGCAATGGCGAGAGAGTTTATCTGTCTCTACTTTAGCTGGCTCGAAACTGGCGCGACTCTCACCGATGAAGAATTTGGCAGAATGTGCAGGGCTGGTCTCCAGTACGGCTTAGACGGAACAGAACCAGACCTTCCCGGAAACGATAAAATCCTCTTTCCTGTTATGAAGTGGCAGGTTGACCGGGATGTTTCCAAATTCGATGAAATTTGCCAAAAGCGCCGTGAAGCAGGCAGCCGAGGCGGAAAAAGCAAAAGCAAACAAAGTGAAGCAAATCAAGCAAATGCTACTTTTGCTAAGCAAAATGAAGCAAATCAAGCAAATGCAAGCAATACAAAGAAGAAGACTAAGACTAATACTAAGACTACTATTATATCTTCTTCTACTGCTACTGCTGAATCCGACATTTCCGCCTGCGTCCAAGCCTACGAGCAGAACATCGGCCCTATCGCACGAGCGGCGTTTGATGACATCTCCCGCCAGCTGGCCGACCTGCCCGCCGACCTCATTTGCGAGGCTATCGGTGAAGCAGTGCTCAACAACAAGCGCAGTTGGAATTATGTCAAGGCCATTCTCAAGCGCTGCCGGGAGCAGAACATCCTGTCCGTGGATGCCTACCGCGCCGAGAAAGAAAACCACGCCGCCGCAGCGGCGGCCAGAGCCACACCCGCTGCCCGCCCACAGAGCAAACAGGCGGCAGTACGCGAACGGCTCAAAAAGCGTCTGGAAGAGATGGGAGGTGTGCAGAGTGACGACCCAGCAGACAACCGAATTTATGTTGAAGCTACTGAACTGGTGGCAGAACCTCTACCGGGAGAATGACCCGGACGAAATGTCCGATGCGTGGGCGGTGTCGCTGGCCGACATTCCCTATGATGCCGCCATGGCCGGTGCGGTTGCCCTAAGCCGTACGCTGCGATGGCCGCCCACTGTGGCCGAGATCTGCGAGGCTGCCAAGCCGTACATAGGATTTCAGCCCGATTTGATGAATGTGCGGGTCGCCATCGATGCCCACGAAGAACTGGGGTTGCCGCTGCCGCCGTGGTTCTACGCCGCCGCGCAGAAATACGCAGCGCAGATCCCGCCTGACTACCAGCCCGCAGCTCTGCTGCAAGGAGGTTTGCTTAATGGAAAATAACCGCAAAGACCCCCGCCGCCAGCTGATCGGCGCGGTGAGCAAGGCGCTGGGCCAGCAGTTTGAGCGCGACATCAACGCCGCGTTCGACCACTACCGCCGTCTGGGCGTGGCATCCATCGAAAAGACGCCCGAACCGTTCCACATGACGGGCCGCGAGAACGGCGGCAAGGTCGTGGGCTTCTACGAGAAAAAAGCCCAGCCTGACTACGCAGGCACACTCCGCGGCGGAAGGTCTGTCTACATGGAGGCCAAGTTCACCGGGTCGAACCGCATGGAGCAATCCCGCGTCAGCCCCGGCCAGACCGAGTATCTGGACGAAAAGATGCGGCTTGGCGCTTTCTGCTATGTTCTGGCCGGATTTTCCCACGGCGGTGCGTACTGCATCCCGTGGAGCATCTGGCGGGCCATGAAAGAACACTATGGCCGCAAGTACATTACCGAAAATGACATTACACAATACAAAATTTCGAGAACCACCACAGGCATGCTGGCGATTCTCGGCACCGGAAAGGAGTAAACCCCTATGAAAATGAATGAAGAAGCGACTTTCGCCGTCTACCAGAAAAAGATGAAGGGCATCTGCGAGGAAAACGACTTGCAGGCCACTTTCAACCGCAGCGGCTACCCGCTGACCATGACGGTGCGGCCCCGGCAAGATGTGGCCGACCAGATGTCGATGCTGGAAAAGGTCGAGGACAACGGCTACACCAGCCCCGATGCGTCCATCAAGTTCAGCTACGAGGACGGCGCCATCAAGTACACCTTGAGCAAGGAGTTCGTGATCTCCGATGCGCTGTTTACCAAGCTGAAGAACCTGTTCCGCAATCTGCACGACACTTGGCTCCAGTATTTCCATCGCACCGTTATCCAGAAAAAACTGTTGAATGCCAATGTGCCCGACATCCCCGAAGATGCGGACGGCTTCGGTGACATTGACCCGGATGACCTTAACGCGGATGGTCTGGTCGATAACACCCCGCCAGAAGACACGGACGAGGAGGAGTAAACCATGGCAAAGGTGGTGCGTGGCGTTGACAGCTACAAAAAGGAGTTCTTGAGCATCTTCAACAGCCTGTGCGGCAGACATGGCCGATGGGAAGTCTTGTCGGATTTTATCCAGCTGACGGCCATCGACATAAGCAATACGACCGACAAAGGCAACGCGCCGAAGCGGGCCACAGATGCAAGGAACATCGCCAAAAAGTACAGCAAGGACGAAATCAAACGCATGGCCGAAATGCTGATGCAAATGGTTTATGCCATTGACGAGAATCCCGACCAAGATTTTCTTGGCGAGCTGTACATGACCTGCGAGTTGGGCAACGACCACGCCGGGCAGTTCTTTACCCCCTACAACGTGTGTCAGGCAATGTCGGAAATCAGCTTCGACCCCGCGCGGTTTGAGGATAAAGGCTTTGTGTCGGTAAATGACTGCGCCTGCGGCGCGGGGGCGCTGCTCGTCTCGTTTGCCAATGCCTGCAAGCGGCACGACATCAACTACCAGCAGAAAGTGATGTTTGTTGCACAGGACATCGACTACACCGTTGGGCTGATGTGCTACATCCAGCTTAGCTTGATGGGCTGCGCTGGATATGTTGTTATCGGCGACACACTTATCAACCCCTGCACCGCCTACGATAAAAAAGGCCTGCTGCCCGCAGGCGACCCGGAACGGATATGGTTCACGCCGCTGTTCTCCGATGGCATCTGGTACGGGCGCCGCCTGGCGGCAAAGATGGATCTGGTGATTTCGGGAAGTTCACGGAAAAGCCCCGAAAATGTCAATTCGTTCACGGAAAAGCCCGAAAAAGTGGCAGATTTGCCTGCGAAAGACACAAAAAAGCCCTGTTCGTTCACAGAACCTGCAAAAGCAGCAGCGCCGGTTTCCACCCCGCTTTCCACTAAAAAAGTGGAAACATGGAAACCCGCCGAGGTGAACGAAACCAAGAACGGGCAGCTGACTTTTTTCTGAAATGAGGTGATGACATGGAAGATGAAAAACTGGCCGATAAGCTGCTGGACCGCATTCTGATGGTTCTGATGCCCTACGACCAGATTGATGTGGAGCGAGTCAAAGCCAGGCTGACGGTGGTTTTGGATGACTACCAGATTTCCCCAAAGCAAGAGGCTCTGGCGGTCTACACCGAGGGCAAAAACGACTACTATCTCCGAAAATTCCTGCTCGCCAAGGCCGTTGCAGGGCGGCAGGAGCGCACGCTGCGCCAGTACAAAGATGAAGTCGGCAGGGCGCTGCGAGGCATCGGCAAGGATGCTGACACCATAACCGCAGATGACATTCAAGTCTATCTGGCGAAAGTTCTGTCGAGGGGCGGGTCGAAATGCTACTGCGACAACATCCGCCGAGACCTCAGCAGCTTCTACAACTGGCTCTACCGTGAGGAAATCATCCGTACTAATCCGATGAATAAGATCGACAACATCAAGTTCAAGCGGGAAAAGGAAAAAACCCTCACTGACATGGAAATCGAAATGATGCGGCAGGCCTGCCAGACCACTATGCAAAAGGCAATTATGGAAATGCTGCTCTCCACCGGGTGCCGCGCAGCAGAACTTGTATCCATCAAAATCGCGGACATGGACGAGGATAAGGTTTCAATTCTGGGCAAGGGCGGCAAGTGGCGCACGGTGTACATCAACGCCAAGGCTTTCGTGGCTATAAAAAATTATCTGGCTGACCGCAAAGACACAAACCCCTATCTCTTCCCGCGAGAAATCAATACGAAGGATCGCACGATGATTTCCAACTTCAGCCGAAAAGACTGGTTCAAAGACCCCCGACTGGTGACAAAAGCGGACCACTTCGGGCGCGACAGCGTCAACAACATGGTTCGCACTATCGGTAAGCGGGCCGGGGTCAAGGGTGTGCATACTCACCGTTTCCGCCGCACCTGCGCCACGCAGGCCCTGCGGCATGGGATGCCGATTGAACTGGTTTCAATGATGCTGGGCCACGAGCAAATTTCCACCACACAGATTTATCTGGACATCCGTGATGACGATCTGCAAGCTGCCCACAGAAAATACGTTGTGTGAGGTGTTATCCATGACACAGTTATATGTTTTGAGCCAGGATGGAACTTCGGCTATCAATCTTAGCCAGTTCGAGTACGTCTACATTGGCGAGGACAACAGAATCAAAGCCGTCAACGGCCAGAAGATGATCCGCTTGGGGGATTATGCCAGCCGCGATGGCGCAAAAGCTGCTCTTGGCTCGATGCTGTATTACGCCAGCAGAAACCCGGGGGCTGGCTGGTATCAGATGATGCGCAGTTCCGATGCCGAGAACCACGTTATCCGTGACCGCGACCCTGCCCCGAACAAGTTCGCTGCCAACGGCAAAAAGCCGGTACGCCGGGGCGGCTCTTAATCTAACTTGATCTAAATCTCAAGCTAATTTTTAGATAGTTTTAGCAAAGAGCTTAGCTAATCCCATTCAATAAGCAAAGGAGTATACCACTATGAATACCAATGTCACAATGATTCCTGTTGCACAGCTGCACCCCCACCCGGACAACCCCCGCAAGGATTTGGGCGACATTACCGAGTTGACCGCCAGCATCAAGGCAAACGGCGTTTTGCAGAATCTGACCGTTGTGCCCCGCGCAAACCCTGATGTGAATTACGAGGAACTGCGCCGGCAGTATTACGCCGACCCCACCGAGGAAAACCGCACGAAGCTGAACCAGTTCCGCAACACGGACGGCTACACCGTTATCATCGGCACCGCCGTCTGGCCGCTGCCAAGGCTGCCGGGCTTATGGAGTTGCCCTGCATCGTGGTTGAGGATATGACCCTCGAAGAGCAAATCTCTACCATGATGACCGAGAATATGCAGCGCAGCGATCTGACCGTCTATGAGGAGGCCGAGGGCTTCCAGATGATGGACTTCGGCAACAGCGTGGAGCAGGTCGCCGACAAGGCGGGCTTTTCCGAAAGCACGATTCGCCGCCGCGTGAAACTGCTCTCACTTGATCGCGAGGCGTTCAAAAAGAGCGTCAAGCGCGGCGCCACGCTGGCCGACTTTGCTCTGCTGGACAAGCTGGACACCGAGGAGGCCAAGAACGAGGTTTTGAAAAGTGTCGGCACCAACAACTTCCGCGCCTGCCTTGACCGGGCTCTGCGGGAGCAGAAAGACCGGAAAACGATGAACGCCATCCGGGAGGTGGTTGCATCTTATGCAACTAAGGCAGACAGCAAAGCGGATATGCCGGAAAACTGCTTGTTCCATGCCAGCTACGGCACATGGTCGGGAACCGTCGAAGCCCCTGCTGATGCCGGAGAACACGCCTACTGGTACACGGATAGCGGCTACGGCATCACTGTCTACCGCGAACGCACCGAAGAAGACAAGTCGGCCGAGAAGACCCCGGAGCAGCTTGCACGGGAGGCCAAAATCGAAGAATATCGCGAGAAGTGCCGCGTCATTGAGGAGGACGAAGAATCCGCCTACCGCCTGCGGCTGAACTATCTCAAAGAGTACGGATTCCCCAAAAAGGCCGCCAAGGCCGTCGCCTTTGCAGCCTGCCGCATGATAATCTTGAACCACGATGCGCTGAGCGATATGGACGAGGACACCATCGAGGCCGTCTATGGTGGTGGCATCTACAATGACGAGCATGATCTCGATACGGCTGTGCTGATGGAAAATGCGCAGGTAAATCCCATGAAGATGCTCATGGTGCTGCTGTTCGCCTTGACAGAGCCTGTGAATCACCGGGTGCACGATACCGAGTGGCTTGGCGGGTTCTACAAGTGCATCAAGGATGATGAATCCGTCTACCGGGGCATTTATTCTGCACTGGACGGCATCGGCTATGAAATTTCCGATATGGAAAAATCCCTGCTGGACGGTACGCACCCGTCCTATGAAGGCGCAGAGGAGGAATCGTGATGCCTGTTGTTTCGAGCCTCGACCACTTACCCACGGGCGGAGCGTTCTACTCAAACAACTGCGTAGACGGCCACTGCATCGGCTGCGGTGAGTGCTGCACCGACCTGCTGCCCACTACCCGGCGTGAGATCGTCCGCCTGCGGGATTATGCCAAGAAGCACCAGCTGAAAGAACACCGGTTGCCAGCGGGCGCTGCAATGGAAAGCGTGGACCTTACCTGCCCGTTCCGCAATGAGGATACCAAGCGCTGCGATGTCTACCCGGTACGGCCGCTGATCTGCAGGGCGTTTATCTGCTCCCGGACGCTGCAAGCAGCCCGGAAAACGCGGGATCTCGTCCAAAGTGACCGCGACATCCACTCCCTGCGGTGGGAGATATTCAAGAACCCGGAGAGCATCGCTCTGATACAGGCGGTACAGAGGGCTGCAACGGAAAAATGACATACATACCGAAAGGCACAAAACGCCATTGGACAGCTGAAGAAGAATCCCTCCTTGCTGAAAGCTGGGGTGTTTGCGGGATACCTGCTCTCGCCAAAAAGCTGAACCGCAGCCAAAGAGCTATCAAACTACGCGCATCGCGGCTGCACCTTGGACCACTGCTGATGGGCGGTGATTATGTGACGCTGAATCAGCTGGTCACAGCTTTCAATCGCACAGGCTCGTATAGTAACAAAATGATAAGCTGGGTGGAAAACCGTGGGCTGCCGGTTCACAACAAACGGGTGCAGCAGAACACATTCCGCGTGGTCTATCTCAAAGAGTTTTGGACATGGGCCGAGAAAAACCGTTCATTTCTGGATTTCTCCAAGTTGGAGCCGCTGGCGTTCGGTGAAGAACCCGCATGGGTGGCCGAGCAGCGAAAACGAGATTTCAAAGCCTGCCCCCTCCAACGGAAAGACCCGTGGACTCCCGCCGAGGATGCCAAGCTGCGGATGCTGCTGGAACAGTACAAATACACCTACGAGCAAATGTCCGATATGCTGCGGCGTTCTCCCGGCGCTATCCAGCGGCGCTGCGCAGACCTTGGGCTGAAAGCCCGCCCGGTGCGCATCAACCCGCATGGACCGGAGGCGGTCTGGCACCAAGAAGATTACGACAGGCTGGCCGAGGGTATCAAGAGCGGCGAAAGCTATATGTCCATCAGCAAAGCACTGGGCAAGTCCGAAAAGGCCATTCGCGGAAAAGTCTACTACTGCTACCTCACCGAGAACGCCGACAAGGTTCGCACAATGATGGCGGGCGGCAACTGGGGTGATGGCGCCCCAGAGCCTACCGTATGGCAGGCAAGGCTACTTTCCCGCAGCCGGGCTGAAATGCAGACCGCTATGACGATGCTGGTAGAGGCTCTGACCTGCCGCATCCGGCAGGTCGGTTACAATCCTGCACTGGAAGACCATTGGAACCAATACTAGCAGCGCACGACATGCCTGCATTGGGATGACCTGAAGCACTGTACGGCTGGCTGCACCGATTGTGACAGCTGCGCCGAGTACAAGAAAATCCCGCCGCAGTATTGTGCCCGGTGCGGAGCTACATTCTACGAGCGCAAAGAAAACACATTCTGCCTGCAATGCCGTTTTGACAGGAAAAAGCAGGCACAGCGGCACTGGTGCCGCGTAAATGCAAAACGAGGAGAAAGACCGTGAAAAGGAAACATGACCTTTTGAAAGAAAAAAGCAAGACCCGCGATGCGGTGGGCCAGATTTCCAGCTGGTGTCTACTGATTGCCCTGCATCAGCGGTTTGGTGTCGGTGCTGACCGCATGGAGCGTATCGCCGGAGATGCCGAAAAGTTGCAAAAAGAAATTTCCGCCATCATTGACGAACACGGCACGGCTGCCGGTATCGCGGAAATGCAGCGCCGCTTAGATGGCATCTGCCTCACTGAAATGCGGGTGCCGCTGAACCGCAACACAAAAAATCGCCGCGAGGTAGAGCTCCGTATGGCTGCCGACCAGACTGTGACCGCGATGTGGTGCTGCTTCGCCCTTGCGATCCATCAGACGCTTGGCTTTGGCCGTGACCGCTTGAACAGGCTGCACAAGGAAACTGTGGAAAACTACCGCCAGTTCAATGAATGGAATGGCAGCGGCAGCCGTGATGAACAGACGTACGCTTTTGAAAGGCTGCGCCATTGCGCAGAGCAAGCACTGCGGTCAGAGGTCGTCATCGTACAGGAAAATGACGATTACGACAGCCGCGCCCGCCTGTGGGAACGGCAGCTTGAGGATTCCATCAAGGCCAGTGTCCACAAAGCCAAGGTCGAAACCAAACGCAAAGCCCGCGTCAACGCGCTTGCTACCAATGTTCTCTCAGATGCTGCCCGCCAGCAGGCAGCGCTGAAAGTGCAGCAAGACTTTTTTGGAGGTGGGTATCGGTGATTTTTGAAATTCTGACCGCCTTATTGAAGATGGCACTTACCTTTGCGGTCCTCTGCATCGTGGCGGGTGCTGCGGTCCTTGCTGGCGGCATTGTGGCACTGGCCGTGGCCCTTCTGCACCGACTGGCGGATGAAATCGACAAGCGGCGTGGCCGCAGATAGGAGACGCTGAAATGAAAATCAATGACCTCGGTTACGATAACCTCAACAGCTGCTGCAAGCCGCTGGAACGGCCCAGCAAAGAACTGGTTCGACAACTGGATATTCTGGCCGTGGAGCGCCGCCCGGAGGCTTGCCTCGGCTGCGGGATGGAGCATGACTGTTCTGTCCACGGATGCGCCGTCATCAACAAGGCGGCTGACCTTTTGCGAGGTGATGTGAAATGAGACTGGTAGATGGCGAAAAAATCAACCGTACTGCATTTCCGAACCCCTACTCCCAAAACACAAGCGAAAGAGATCAATACTTTGCCTATGAAAGAGCAAAGTTTGATTTTTGGGAGAAAGTAAAAGGACTGCCGACCATCGATCCAGTTAAAGACCTATGGCCAAAGTCGTTTTGGGTTCCCGTGGACGAAAATGAAACAGATGGATGGGATGCTGAATCCGCAAAACATGCTAAGATGCAATGCTTCAGCTGCTTTTGCAAACCGCAGCGCGATAGCAACGGCGAAAACATCCTGTCGAAGTTTTGCCCCACCTGCGGGGCGATGATGGAGGAACTGAAATGATGGTTTTTAACTGCAAGGCTTGCGGAAAGCCGATTGTGTTTATTACCACCGTGGCTGGGAAAAAGATGCCCTGTGACGCGATGGTGCGGGCCTACGAGCCAGACGCGGACGGCCCGGACACCATTATCACCAAGGACGGCCAGACGGTGTGTGGGCGCGTCTTAGCGCCTGCTGCAGACGGCGGCAAGCTAGGGCGTATTCCGCACTGGGCAAGTTGCCCTGGCGCCGCAGGGCTGCGCAAAACGCGGAATCCGAAGTGATTTTTGCTGAAACGCTTAATTTACGCTGAAATTCAAGCGGATTGCGCTGAATTTGCGTACAACATGTGTAAAACTCGCTGAAATTTGGAACTGACCGTAATGGTTTTTTGAACGGTTATACGATAGCTTTTTGAAAAACTTGCGTCAAACTTGGAATAAACTTAGAACCAAATTACAACCAGTTTTAATCATTCAGCCGCAATCCGCACTTTTTTAGGAGGCGCAGAAATGATTTTACCAATTGTAGTGACCGCGCTGATCCAGACGGCTGCCTGTGTGCTGTGCGTGTGGCTAGGCTATCAGATGGGATTCCGTGAGGATGAGAAAATCGAGCGCGAAAAGCACATCGAGGATGACAGCCCTATTGGAATGGAACACCGCCACGGTGAATAGGAGGAATGACAGATGTTTTGCAATATTCCGGGAATGAGCCAGCCGAAAGATGCCCCGGCACTGGCTACCGAAATGGACAAGTTGGCCGCCAAACTGACCGAGATGGGCATTCAGTTTGAAGATCGCCAGATATGCCTTACCAGAGGTCGCCAGATTGCCGTCTACGAAAAAGGTCGCAAGGTGTGGGATGCTATTTGCGGCCCGTTTTCCTACGGCGGCCAGTGCGGATTGCTGGAGGTCACGGGCGTTATCGTGGACGGAAAACGCGAGAACGGCGAGGCGAAAGGCTGGCAGACCGCCGATAATGTTATCCAGATGGTGAGGGATTACAAATGCAACAAGTCACGCTGAAAAACACCCGTGTCCTATTTGCCGCCGCTCTCCCGATGAATAACCACTTTGTCAATAAAACCCGCATTCTGATTGGTGCGAAAGTTGCCCCACAGTTTGAGAAGATGATTCAGAAAGAGTACGAGCAGATGCAGCGGATGCGGTACTTTGACCCGCACAGGTCGGCGGACATACCAATCCAGACTTTGCCGGACGGCAGAATTCTGCTGGCAATCCGCAGCACCGAGAACAACTGCCGCTATAATCGCCGTCAGGCAGAGCGGATGATGAATAGTCCCTGCGACTTGGTTCTGTATCTGAATGCCTATGCTTCACCCAGCAACCAAGGTGTGCGGTGTCGATTGGTGAATTTCACGATACTGGACGGCAAAGAAAGAAAAAATCTGCCGAGAATCGGCAGTTGGAGGAGCGATGATATATGAACGAGGATAAAAGCCCTAAAGTTTGTCCGCTGCTGAAGCAGCATTGCCTTGAATCAAGCTGCGCGTGGTATGTGCAGGGCTGCCGCCGCTGCGCCATGCTGTTGATGGGTGAGGCTGGCGAAATCGCCACCACCACTGCCATCATCATCCCAAAATGAATGCGCCCTGCCGAGACTGCCCGGAGCGATGCATCGGCTGCCGGCGCAGCTGCCGCCGCTGGAAAGCCTATCAGCTGACGCTCAAAATCATCAAGGAACGGGCCAAAAAGCACCGCTACCTTGACCCGATGCCCGATTCCCGGACGAACGAAGTCAAAAACCGCACGAAAAAATACAAAGGCTTCAGCCAGTGAGGTGAATGTGATGCTGACACTCCCCGTCAAAAGAAAGTGGTTCGACATGATCTGCCGGGGCGAAAAGCGCGAGGAATACCGTGAGCCTACGGACTACTGGAAAGAAAGGCTTTTCCGTGCTCGCGGCAGGGCACCCGAAAATGAAATACCGGACCCATTCCATCTGAAAATATTCCCTATCCAAATCCGCGCGGGCTATCGGCAGGACAGCCCTACGGCGTGTCTCATGGTGACGATTCAATTCGGAAAATACGGCGTGCCGGAATGGGGTGCTGACCCGGACAAAGAGTATATCATTATCAGAATTCTAAGCGTCGAAGATATTCATAATTGGAAAGCGAGTAAAACTGATGGAAGATAAACGAATTGCTGCGCAGAAGCGTGCAGCCGAGTATAACCGCAAAATGATCGGTCAGCTGTACCGGCACTTCAAGGGCGATTTCTACCGGGTCCTGTTTGTGGCAGTACACAGTGAGACCGCAGAACTGCTGGTCATTTATTGCAAGCCGGAAGACACGACCAAGGTGTGGGCTCGACCTCTGGCAATGTTCCTTTCCCCGGTGGATACCAAAAAATATCCGGACGCAAAGCAGAAAATGCGCTTTGCACTGGTACGGGAGGTGAAATAGACGGTATTCTATAAATGTGATATTTGCGGCTGCGCAGTGCAGCACCCGCAGATCCTGCCAGCCGTCATTATGGATCGGGATAGCGCCTTGTACGAGGGCCGCGAAACCGTGGATGTCTGCCCGAAGTGCATGGCCGCTATCTGTCAGGCGGTCAGCGAACTGCAAGAAGTTGCCGAGGGTGCGCAATGCTTGTCGTGACCGTGCTGGTGGACGGCGGAGATCAAGAAGCGCTGGGCGCCAAGGAGGCTATATGCAACCTGTTGGAGCGGTTCGGCAGTGTCCGGGCCTACAAGGTGCGCGAGGTCAAAAAGCCGCCTGCAGAACAGACCGAGCAGCTTAGCTTCACCGCCAAGAAAACATGATTTGGGAGGAAACCATGACTTTGCAGGAATTGAGCGAACACTACCAGCTGCGGGCACAGCTGGAAAAGGACGAGGATATACTGTACAACCTGCGCATGGCTGCTATCCCATCGGCCCACCCGCTGGATGGTATGCCCCGCGCCCCCGGCGTGAGCGATAAGGTCGGCGCACTTGCCATCGCTATTGTGGACATGGAGGAGCGCATTTCCGATCTGAAAGAGCAGATCGCCCAGCAGGAAGGAAAAATCTCGGCGTGGATATCGACTATTGAAAATGACCAGACGCGGCAGATATTCCGCATGAGGTTCATCGGCTGCCTGACATGGGCCGAAGTTGCACAAGTCATCGGCGGGCGGAATACCGAGAACGGCGTGAAGTCGGTGTGTTACCGATACTTAGGGGCTTCTCCCGATGGTTGCGGCGGTGAGTAGCCCTGCGCTGCTTGCAACTGCGCTTAAAGGATGATATTGTTATACTCGTAAAATTCAATCAAGAACCAAGGCGACCACCCGTCAAACGGTGGCCGCCAATTTTTATGCAAGGAGGTCGATGTTTGCAGACCGTCCGGCGTTTCTCCTTTACGCCGGGTGTTGGTGATGTCCCCGACACGAATAGCGGGAACATCATCCGGGGCAGTTCGCCATGCTTCGGAGATAAGCAAAGGAGAAATACCTCATGTATCAGAAAATCAGAAATAAATTCCGGGAAAGACCGACCCTGTTCTATGCCTGCTCCATTGTGGCATCGTGGGCGGGTGTCGGCTCTTTGATGAACTTTCGCACTATTGCACTGAACTATGGCGCAGTACCGGCTATCATCTGGGCTGTGTTCAACTCGCTGGCCTGTATCCTGTTTGGCCTGTTCGTTGACCGCGTTCCGTCCATCAGACGCATCATGCAGAGCAAGGCCATGTTCTACTTCATCGGCCTGCTAACGCTGTTCCAGACATGGACGCAAATGTCGGGCATCTATGAGATCTTCGGAGACACACCAATAGGCACAAGCGGCGGTATGGTTATCGTGTATATAACCTGCGCCGTTTTTCTTATCATGCTGCTGAAAGACGGTATGATCCGCAACGTGCTTTCCGATGAATTCTCGTGGGTGGTCGTGTATGGGCTGCTGGGCGTTGTGGTCGTTGCCGCACTGATTTACACACGCGGCGCGTTTGCCAGCATTGATATGGGCACAAACGCTGCCGGTATCAAGGCGGGCGTTTACAACGGTCTGCTCCTGCTGCCCGGCCCGTTTGCCTGTCCGTATTACTACTCGCTGTACGAATACAACGACAGCAACGCAGACGGCACACGCCGCAGCAACATCAAAATGTCCTTTGTCTGGGCGGGGCTGATGTTCGGCATTTACATGGTGCTGGCAGCGCTGCTGACATGGGTTCAGTTCAGCCCCGTGCTGAACGTGATGAAAGCCATCTTGATCACGGTCATTGCGATTTCCTCTTTGTCCACCTATCTGTATTGCGAATATCTGGTATTTGGTAAAAAAATCGGTTTTGCGCTGGATGTCTTTACGGTTGCATCATGGCAGATTCTTATCCCGCTGGGCGTTATGGGAATCTGGCAGCTCATGAGCACCATCCGCATATATGTGGTGCTGGTTGCTGTCGTGATTTCAATCGCGGTGAATCTCACCTCCGACAAAAAGGAGGCTGCGCAATGAAAATCACAGTAAAGAAGCTGGCCGACCTGCGCAAGCCCGCGCACAATATCCGCCGCCACTCCGACAAGCAGATCACCGAGTACATCCGCAGCATTGAAATGTTCGGACAAATTAAACCGCTGGTCGTGGACGAGCACGGAGAAATCATCGCGGGCAACGGCCTATTTGAAGCCCTGACCCGCATGGGCCGCGAAACCTGTGACTGCTATGTTGTGACCGGGCTGACCGATGTGCAGAAGAAAAAGCTGATGATGGCCGACAACAAGGTCTATGAACTTGGCTTTACCGACACTGATGCCATCGAGCAGCTGGTGAAGGAACTGGACGGCGACACGGATGTGCCTGGTTGGGATGCAGACCTCTTGAAGATGCTGGATTCCACCATCGAAGAGGCTGACGAGATCATGAACGATTACGGCTCGTTCCCCGACACCGAAGTTGCGAACATGAATCGCCGCCCGGTGGAGGAGCACATTCCGTATGCGGACACACCCAGTTATCCCGTGACACCGCCCGCGGACGGAACGCCGCCTGCACCTGCTCAGCCCGCCGCGCAGCCGCCCACTGCCGTCTCCGCCGATACAGGGGTATCGACATATACCCCGCAGGACAGCCCCGTACAGCCGCCCCAGAGCGGCGATGACGGGCGCAGATATATCATCTGCCCGAAGTGTGGTGAGCGGATATGCCTATAAAAGAGGTTGAGGGCAGCATGAATGTGCTGGACGCGGCCATAACCCGCGTGCGGAATGTGTTCAAGAACGACTGCAAAATCTATCTTAGCTTTTACTCCGGCAAAGACAGTCTGTGCATGGCAAGCATCGTCTATGACCTGATCCGCGCCGGCGAGATTGACGGTACAAAGCTGACGGTGACCTTTATTGACGAGGAGGGCTTGTACCCTTCCATGGTCGAAGCGGCACACCGCTGGCGGCGCAATTTCCTGTCTGCCGGCGCAAAATTCCTGTGGTTTTGTCTGCCGTTCAAGCAGGTGTCTGTCATCGACCATCTTTCAAGCTCGGAATCATGGATAACATGGGAGCCGGGCAAGGAAGATGTCTGGATGCGCAAGCCGCCAGACTTTGCCATCATGTACAGTCCCTACCTGCACTACCCCGGAGAAATGAACTATCAGACATTCTGCGGAAAAGCGTTTGCTGACGGCATCCAGCTTGTCGGCCTGCGCACAGCAGAAAGCCTGACCCGCCTAAAGTGCATTGCCAATGCCAAAATGGAGCGCATTGTGCGCGGCGGGAAATTTTACCCTATCTACGATTGGCGTGATTCCGATGTTTGGCTTTACATCAAGCAGCGGGATCTTGAATTTCCTGAAATCTATATGCGGCTATACGAGGCCGGCGTCAGAAAGAACGCCCTGCGCCTGTGCGCTTTCTTCGGAGATTGCGGCACACAGGGTTTGCGCTGGGTAGCTGAAACAGATGCCGACCTGTGGGATAGAATCCAGAAACGCGAACCGAACGCCTACCTTGTACTGCTGTACTGGGATAGCGAAATGTTCCGCCGCTCTACCAAGAAGCGCCGTGACCTTGAAGCCGGCACCGAGAAAAAGGACTACAAAGCCCTGTGCAAAGACATCCTGTTCCTGCACCCGGAGAAATACACCATCGCCAAGGACACAAAAGCCCACCTTGATATGTGGCGCGGAATGTTTATCAAAACCTACGGCATCGCCATGGACAAGCACTACAAGACCATGTACGAGGGCCTGCTTTACGGCGACCCTAAAATGCGTGTGTTGCGAATCCTTTGGACGGAAATCTACAACGACCACAATATGATGATCAAGGAGGCTCAACGTGGAAAACAACAGCATTGATTTATTCGCACCGTTGGCATCCCTGCAATGGGTGGACCGCGACAAACTCCATGCCAACGACTACAACCCCAACAAAGTAAGCGAGGAAAACCTCAAGCTGCTGGTACAATCCATCCTCACCAACGGCTGGACGCTGCCTATTGTGGTGCGGCCTGACTACACCATCATAGACGGATTCCACCGCTGGACAGTATCGGGCCGCGAACCCCTGCGCACAAAGCTGGGCGGCAAAGTACCCTGCGTTATTGTGGATCATCACGGAGACGAGAGCGCGGATGTGTACGGCACTATCACTCACAACCGTGCGCGTGGTACGCACCTGCTGGAGCCCATGAAAGCCATCGTAAAGAAGCTGATGGACAAAGGTAAGACCGTGGAAGAGATCGGCAAGCAGCTGGGCATGAAGCCCGAAGAGGTGTTCCGCCTGTCTGGCTTTACCCGGGATGAGTTCTTGGAGCTTATGACGAAAGATCACCCAGTTTACTCCAAGGCGCGGGTCATCCGCAGCGTGTGAGTTGCGTGTAAGTTGTTCGCACGAAAATCGCACGGCGTGTGATCTGTGTAAGCGAGCGTGCGTTTTGCCGCGTGTTTTCGCTCATTTCTGGATGGCCGGACCATCAAGCGGCAGCCTGGCCGGGCAAAAGGTACTGTGAAACCCCGACCCCGACCTGAGCGGGGCCGACGAGCCCAAAAGGCGCTTAGTTAGTGGGGTGATTTTTGGGGATTTCGCTACGGTTTGTAATACGACTTTTACTGTTTTTATCCACTTTGTACACGCAGAAAGGAGTTGATTTTAAGATGGCTGCGAGAGAAAAAGTTGCGGACAAAAATGTTGCCACGACTGAGCTTGCCGCTGTGCTTGGAATCAGCGCCAGACGGGTGCAGCAGCTGGCCCAGGATGGCATATTGGACACCGTAGAGCGCGGAAAATTTGAGCTCGGCGCGGCGGTGCAGGCCTATATCCGTTTTCTTGGGCGGGATGCCATGACCGAGGAGGATAAAAAACTGGAAAGCGCGAAGCGCAAGGCCGAGGCCACGCTGAAGCTGTCAAAGGCAAAAATTGCCAAGGCGCAGGCGGACGAACTGTCCGGCCAGATGCACCGCAGCGAGGATGTTGCCGCCATGACCGCCGACCTTATCTACACGATACGCGGTGCGCTGATGGCTTTCCCGGGCCGCGTGGCGATTGATGCCGCTGCCATAACGGACGCTGCCGAAGAAGCCGAGTACCTGCGCAAAGAGGTCAATATCCTGTGTGCCCAGCTGGCGCAGTACCGCTATGACCCGAAAGCCTACGAAGCACGGGTGCGGGAGCGTATGTCGTGGGGCGAAAAAGACCACGAGGATGACGATGAGTAGCGCCGCCGACATCAAGAGGCTGAACGCCGTGCTTGCCAAGGTGCTGGACGGCATGAAGCCACCGGAGGATGTGACCGTTACCGAGTGGGCCGAAAAGCACCGCAAACTGTCCAGTGAATCCAGCGCCGAGGTCGGCACATGGCGCACGAGCCGTACCCCATACCTGCGAGAACCGATGAACGCCTTTTGCGACCCGAAAATCCACCATCTTGTGATGGTGGCCGCCTCGCAGGTCGGCAAATCCGAACTGATGAACAACTGCATGGGTTACATCATCGACTGTGACCCCGGCAGCATCCTGCTTATCCAGCCCACGACTGTGGATGCCAAGGAGTACAGTAAACTGCGCATAGCCCCCATGATACGCGACTGCCCGACACTGCGGCGGCGAGTGGCTGACCCCAAGAGCCGCGACAGCTCCAACACGATTTTGCAAAAAAGCTACCCCGGCGGCATCCTGACGATGTGCGGATCTACCGAGGCCCACGCGCTGGCATCGAAGCCTATACGGTATGTGTTCGGTGACGAACGAGACCGCTGGGCGGCCAGCGCAGGCATCGAAGGTGACCCGTGGGGGCTGGCTATGGCCCGACAGACCACATTCTACAATGCCAAGGCTGTTGAGGTTTCGACCCCCACCGTCAAGGGCTCCAGCGTTATCGCAAAAAGCTATGCCAAAGGCACTATGGAGCGCTGGATGAGCCGCTGCCCGCATTGCAGGGAGTACCACGAAATCCAGTGGGAAGACATACGCTATGAATCCGAAACCAGTATCGTGAACAATGCGAAAACCTACAAGGTCGGAAATGTCTGGTATGTCTGCCCCGGATGCGGGTGCATCAGTGATGAATACACCATGAAACGCGCTCCGGCCAAGTGGGTTGCGGACAACCCTGCCGCCTACGACAACGGCATCCGCAGCTTTTGGCTGAATGCCTTTGTGAGCCAGTGGGCCACATGGAAGTCTATCGTGCTGAAATTTCTTGAAGCCATTGGCGATACAGCCAAGATGCAGGTCGTGTACAACACCTGTTTTGGCAAGCTGTGGGAAAACAGAGGAGACATACAGGACGAGGATACGCTGCTGGGCCGCCGTGAGGAATACGAGGCCGAGCTGCCCGATGGTGTGCTTGTACTGACTGCCGGCATTGACACACAGGATGACCGTATGGAGTACGAAATCAAAGGCCACGGCCACTTCAACGAGACATGGGGCATCGAAAAAGGCATTGTGATGGGGCGACCCGATGACGATGCCACGTGGGAGCAGTTGGACAATCTGGTCTTTAACCGCTATTTTCAGTTCAAAGACGGAATCAAGCTGCGCGTTTCAATGTCCTTCGTTGATGAAGGCGGCCATTTTACCCAAGAGGTGCGCCAGCGCTGCCGGGAACGCATAGGCCGCAAGGTGTTCTGCATCAAAGGCTTTGCAGGCCCGGACAGGCCCTACACCGGGCCGCCCAAGCAGGTGAAAATCGTGGTGAACGGCACCCATGTGGGCACCTGCTGGCAGTACCAGATCGGCGTTGATGCCGGAAAGCAAATCATTATGGATAATCTGCGAGTCGGCACGGTTGGGCCGAAATACTGCCATTTCCCGAAGCGGGATGACTACGGCATCGGCTATTTCAACGGCCTGCTGTCGGAGCATCTTGTGTACAAAAAGGACAAGCGCCAGCCATGGCAATGGGAGAAAATTCCCGGCCACGAGCGAAACGAGGCGCTGGACTGCTGCAACTATGCAATGGCGGCCTTCAAGGCGCTGCCGTGCGACCTTGACGGCATTGACCGGGCACTGAAACGCGCCCGCGGCGTGGCGGTTGATGCACCTGCCGCGCTGGAAGTACCGCAAACCAAAAGCCCGCAGCCGAAACGGCGCGGGCTTTCCAAATACTATGATGAATGGTGAGGGTCATTATGGACAGAACGATGATTGAAAAGCGGCTGAAATTCCACACCGAAAGGCTGGACAATCTGTATGATGCCTACAACGCGCTGGTAAACAGCCGCGCAAAAAGCTACCGGCTGGATGACCGCGAACTCACCAGATTCGACCTTGACACGCTCAGCGATGAAATTGAAGATGCCGAGCGGAAAGTCGAGGAACTGACCGCGCTGCTGAACGGCCAGAGCGCCCGCAAGGCGTTCGGCGTGATCCCGCGCGATTGGTGACACCCTACTTTGGGCACTGGCCGCTCCCCAAGCTATAACGGCGGCCTTTACCGCGGGCGATGGTTTCTTTCACTACTCCTTTTCTTTTCCGTCTGCCCGCTTAGTTTGAAAATTACGGAGGCGATTGTACTTGAGCAACATGAGAAAGCCCAGCGCACCGCAGGCAAGCGGATACAGCAACGCCGGCGGCAGCCTTACACGGCGGGCCACGCGCAGTTTTAGGCCCGACAGCAATTCGCCGAGCCAAGATATAAACCAGAATAGCGCCACACTGCGCCAGCGCAGCCGCATGCTGTATATGAGCAGCCCCATTGCGGCAAGCGCCATCAACACGAACCGCACCAAGGTTGTGGGCACCGGCCTGACGCTGAAAACGGCCATTGACCGCGATGTGCTGGGACTGACCCCGGAAACAGCCAAAAAGTGGCAGAGCCAGACGGAGGCCGAGTTCCGATTGTGGGCGGAGAACCGCCGCAACTGTGACGCGCTGGGCATGAACAACTTTTACGGATTGCAGCAGCTGGCCTTGAAAAGCTGGCTGATGAGCGGTGATGTGTTCGTCCTTATCAAGCGGGCGCAGCAAGCCACAAAGCTGAACCCCTACACGCTGCGGCTGCATCTGGTGGAGGCTGACCGCGTCAGCACCCCGGACACCTGCGGCGATGTCATGAACCGTTGGGCAAACATCACCGAGGGCAAGAACACCAACAACGGCAACAAAATCTATGACGGCGTGGAGGTAGACGGCAGCGGCCTTGCCGTGGCCTACTGGGTGCGCAACACCTACCCCCGCGAGATTTCGCAGGAGCAAACCAAGTGGCAGCGCATTGAGGCCGTGGGCAGGCAGACTGGCCTGCCGAACATCCTGCACATCATGGACAGCGAGCGCCCGGACCAGTACCGCGGCGTGCCGTATCTGGCCCCGGTCATTGAAATGCTGCTCCAGCTGCGGCGCTACACGGAATCCGAATTGATGGCCGCACTGGTGCAGAGCTTCTTTACCGCGTGGATCGTGACCGATACCGACAAGACCGCTATCCCCACCAATGAGGTGGGCGGCGGCGATATTGCCGGTGTGCCTGTTGAAAACCCCGACACCGACAACATCAGCCACAGCGACAATGAGTACGAGATGGGGCCCGGTCAGGTTTATCACCTCGGCCCGGACGAGGATATCAAGTTTGGCAGCCCCAATGTACCGACAGCCGGGTTTGATACATTCGTAAAAACCATGTGCAAGATGGTGGGCAGCGGCCTTGAACAGCCCTACGAGGTGCTGCTGAAAGAGTTCAACAGCAATTATTCCGCCAGCCGCGGCGCCCTGCTGGAAGCGTGGGAGGCGTACAAGATGCGCCGGGTCTGGCTGGTGGACGGCTTTTGCCAGCCGGTGTATGAACTCTGGTTGGCCGAGGCCGTAGCCCGCGGGCGTATCAAAGCGCCGGGCTTTTTTGATGACCCGTTGCTCCGCGCTGCATGGTGCGGGGCGCGGTGGATCGGCCCTGTGCAGGGTACGCTTGACCCCAAGAAAGAGGTCGAGGCAGCTATCCTGCAAGTACATCATGGTTTCCGCACCCATGAGCAGGTTGCCCGCGAACTGGGCGGCGGCGATTGGGAGGAAAATGTTGAGCAGTTGAAGCGTGAGAATGAAATGCTGAAAGCTGCCGGCGTAGAAAAAGTGGAAGAAACCACCAAAAGCATGATTGAAGGAGGAGACGAAGATGGCGAAGGCCAGCAAAATCCCGGTGGCGGTGATGAATAACCTGCCCGCCGCCGTGAGCATCCAGCGCCCGTGCTACGCTATGGCAACCACGGACGGCCAGAGCGCCGATATTACCATGTACGGCGAGATTGTCGAGGAACAGCCCGTGGACTGGGAGACGGGTGAACCCATCCCCGGCCAGTACATCATTGAGAGCGAATTTCTGGACGATCTGAACAGAATTTCCGGGTGCGACAATATTATCATCCACATGGACAGCTTGGGCGGCAATGCCGGGGTATCTATCCTGGTCCACAACAAGCTGCGGGATTTGGCTGCCAAAGGTGCAAAGCTGACCTGCATTGTGGATGGTGTTGCCATGAGCGGCGGCAGCCTTATCATGTGCGCCTGCGACACGGTCAAAGTGAATCCCTCAAGCCTTGTGATGATCCACAAGTGTTGGTCGTTCATCTGGGGCGCGTACAATGCCGAGGATCTGCGCAAGGCCGCCGATGTCAACGATGCCTGGGATAAGAGCCAGGTCTCCATCTATAGGCGCAAGACCGGGCTCTCCGAGACAGTGCTGCTGCACATGATGGCAGACACTACCTACATGACCGGCAAAGAGGCCGTGGAGAAAGGCTTTGCCGATGAACTGCTGGACGATGCCGAGCCGCTGGAGATTTCCGCCAGCGCCGACAGCCAGACGATTTCCTGCAAGGGCCACGCGCTGCGGCTGATGCCCGGCGTGAAGCTGCCCGACAATATCCCTTTGGCAAAAGCGCCCGCCCCCGTGGCGCCCGCTGCTGCAAATACAAAAACGGCGGTAGAACCCGCCACCACCAACGAAGGAGGACAAACCCCTATGGCAAAAGAAACCAATGGTGCCCAGACCCCCACGCCCGCCGTGGAGAACCCGCAGGCCGCAGTCGATGCCGCCGTAAGCGCTGAACGCCACCGGCTGGAAGAGATCGACCAGATCGCAGGCCTGTTCAACGCCGAGATGGTCCACGAGGCCAAGTATGGCGCAACCGCCTGTGATGCCCGTGAACTGGCGTTCCGTGCAGCGAAGCAGGCCACCCAGCAGGGCCGCGATTTCCTGACCGCGCTGGGCATTGACAACCAGCAGAGCGGCACCCAGAGTGTGAGCGCTGTACCCGGCGAAAGCGCCGAGGGCAGCCCGGAGGGCACCCCCGCCGAGCTGACCCCTGCCGAGAAGATGGCAGCAGCCCGCCAGAGCGTGAAAGCGCTTCTGCACCCCGAAACCAACAAGGAGGGCAAGAACAATGGCTGAAAAGAAACTGAGCAAGAAGCTGGGCGAGGTCGAGGTTGACGGCCTCGTGACCGCCATCGACCCGCACATCGTCATTGGTGCGGGTGTGATCCGCAAGGCATCCAGCGGCACCCTGAAGCTGACCCGTGGCACGGTGCTGGCAAAGTCTACCGGCACTGCCGGTGACAACAAGCTGGTCGTGCTGGGCACCGCCGCCAGCGGTGATACCGAGACGCTGACCGCCAACTGCATCCTGTGCGATGATGTGGAGGTCGGCACCGCCGCAGATGCCACCGTGGCCGTGTATTTGGCTGGCTGTTTCAATCCCGACAAGCTGACGATGGCCTCCAGCTACACCATGAAAGAGGCCGACAAGGATGCCATGCGCGATGCGGGCATTGTCTTTAAGGCTGCATCGCCGATGTAAAGGAGGACACAACAATGCCTGCAATTTCTTTGAATATGCTGGAAACCTACACCCTGATGGCTATTGGTGAGGAGATCGTACCCCGCGCCAATTTCTTCCGTGACCGCTATTTCCCGACCGATGCCGGTGACCTGTTTGCCAGCGACAAGGTTCTGACCGAGTACCGCAAGGGCGACCGCAAGATGGCCTCTTTCGTGTCCCCGCGCGTTGGTGATATCCCGATGGACCGCCGCGGCTACGAAATCCACGAGTACCAGCCCGCATTCATCGCGCCCAGCCGCCCGCTGACCGCCGATGAACTGAACAAGCGCGGCTTCGGTGAAGCACTGTACAGCCAGAGTACCCAGGCCCAGCGCGCTGCTCGTCTGTTGCAGGATGACTTGCGCGACATGGATCTGCGCATTGAGCGCCGCGAGGAGTGGATGTGCGCTAAGACCATGATCGACAACGGCTGCACGATGCAGGAGTATCTGGATGACAAAACCAAGGGCGATACCCTGATCGTGAAGTTCTACGATACCGCCACCGAACACAAGTACACACCCGCCAAGAAGTGGAACGCCGCCGGTGCTACCTACGCCGACTTCAAGAATGATGTCATCGCTGCCTGCCGTCTGCTGACCCGCCGCGGTCTGCCCGCTGAGGATATGCTGATTGGTGCTGATGTGAACAGCTGGCTCCAGTCTAATGCCGAGTTCCAGAAGCTGCTGGACCGCAACAGTGGAATCCTCACCGGCACGGTGAACGAGCAGCTGACCCGCTATCCCGGCGTGACCTATATCGGGCGCTTCAACTTCGGCGGACACAATCTGGATCTGTTCTGTGTGGACGAGGAGTACGAGGACGAGAACGGCCAGAGTGCCAAGTTCTTCCCTGCAACCAGCGTGGAGATCACCGCCCCCAGCTGCGGCCATCTGATGTACGGCCAGATTACCCAGATGGACTACGGCCAGACCGACTTTACCTCCTATGTGGCAAAGCGCGTTCCCAAGCTGATTGTGGACCAGCCGAACGACCGGCGTAAGCTGCGCTATGCCTGCCGCCCGCTGGCCGCCCCGAAGAACTACACCCCGTGGATTTACATGGAGAGCGTCATCGACTAAGCCGGAAGGAGTACGCCATGAAAGTGAGAATCATCTGCGGCAGCTACGGTTACCGCACCAAGTACGGCGTGAAGCCTGTAATGCTGGGCGAAACCTGCGAGGTTGACGGCATGGAGGCGGGCCGCCTGGTTGGGCTGGGCATTGCCGAAATCGTGGACGCACCCGCCTCGCCGTCTGCCGCCGCCCCTGCACAGGCTGCCGCCGAGCAGGAATATAACGATACCCCCGCCGAGGAGAACGCCACAGAAAAGCCCGCAGCCGCCCATCTGGTGCCCGAAGACCTTGCCGACATGACCGTTGCCAATCTGAAGAAGATGGCCGCCGACATGGGCATTGACACCAAGGCGCTGAAGACCAAGGACGCGCTGATTCAGGCAATCTGCGCCGAGGAGGTTTACCCCGGCGAACCTATGGACGGCCCCGATCTGGGCGCTGAAGCGCCCGTGGTGTGAGCGGGTTCCGTGACGCTGTGCAGGATGACCTGCATGGCGTTTTTTTGAACCTTGACGAGTTTGCCGAGCGCCACACGGTCATTTATGACGGCGAAACCTACGAGGATATCTCGGTAGTTATCACCGGGCTGCGCGAGCGTGACCGCCGACAGCTGCAGAGCGACCATGCGCAGGGGCTGTACCTTGTGAGCCGCGTTATGCACTGCGCACTTGATGATCTGGGCGGCAATCAACCCGAAAAAGGCTGCCGTATCCGCATCAACGAGCGCGAGGGCGGCAGCTTTTTCCATGATTACTATGTGGCATCGTCCATCTGCGAGAGGGGGATGCTGCGCGTAGAACTGGAGGATGTGGACGAATGAGCGTTTCTACCGCGTCCAACGGCGCTATCAACATCTACCTTACAGGCGGTGCGTTGGACAGGGCCGAGAAGATGCTGGCGGGTATACCCGGCGGCACCGAAAAGGCCGTGAAAAGCGCCATGAGCCGTGCTGTGAGCAATATGCGCAGTGGCTATGTCAAGGAAGTCCAGAAAAAATACGACATCAGCGGTGCCAACCTGCGGACCGACAAGAACATCAAATGCCGCTATTCCTACGCAAGCGGCAGCGTGACCGCTACCGTGACCTTTGCCGGGAAGAAAATTCCCTTGTATCGCTACAACGGAACGACCCCCAAGATTCCGAAATACGATACGAGCCGCCGTGTGCCTGTCGTTATCAAAAACGAGACGAAAATGGCGCACCCCGGCATCACGGCGCGGGCGCACATTTTCAAGGATACATCGCCGTACCTCATTGATGAGAGCTTTGTTGCTACGATGAAAAATACTCACACGGGCATTTTTGAACGTGACGGCACAACAATGGGAAACGGCGGCGATGGCATCACCGAGAAGATGGGCCTTTCCATCCCGCAGATGGTCGGAAACGAGGAAGTCCGCGAGAACATCGCCGATGAAGCGTGGAAGAAGTTCGATGAACGCCTTGACCATGAGATCATGGCGCTGATGAACGGCTGGAGGTGATGTGAATGACTACGCTGATTCTGTTGGACAGGCTGACAGAGTTTACCCGCGATGCGGTGAAGGATCTGCTGCTGCCTGCTCGTCAGCAGGAAAACGATGCCGAAGCCCCTGCCATGAGGGCGGCGGAGGTGTATAAAATGCGGCTGCCAGATTCCGGCAGTGCCAAGAAGAAAGCGCCGTACATCATCCACCAAGTCGTGACCACAAACGACTTGCAGCCGCAGGGCGAACGAATCCACGCCACGGCCAAGCTGCGCACGGTGTTCTGTGTGTACAGCCCCAACGAGGAAGAAGGCTCGTTGATGCTTTTGAACCTTATGGAGCGGCTGCGCATTGCGCTGCTGAAGCAGGTCGTCATCGGCCACCAGTTTACGCTGGACACCACGGCGGGGCTGGAACGGCTGATGTATCTGGATGACACAGCGCCCTACTACATCGGAGAGATGGCGACAGAATGGATCCTGCCGCCTGTCCAGAGGGAGGTAAGCCCATGGGAACCAAACCCCAGACCATGACCGCTGACGGTGAGTTTTGCGTCTACCTTGGCCCGACCATCGTTGGGGTCATCCAGTACGGGGCCATCTACATGGGCAGCAAGGAGCAGGCTTTGGAGTCTGTCGCTGCTGCCATTGAGAAGTACCCGTTGATAGCGCGGCTGATCGTGACGAACAAAACGCTCGCCCAAGACCGCATCAAAATCAAAACACCGGGCAATCTGCTGTACGAAACGCGGCGGCAGCTGACCCGGAAATTTTAAGGAGGAAAACCTATGCCTACGAAACATGGCGTGTATACCACGCAGGCCGCTACCGGCGTGAGCACCCCGTCCGTTGCTGACAGCGGCATCCCGTTTGTTGTCGGCGCGGCCCCGGTGCAGTCTGCCGACAACTATTCTGCCGCAGCGCTGGGCCTGCCCGTGCTTTGCACCAGCTTTGCCGAAGCAAAAGCGGCGCTGGGGTACAGTGACGATTTTGCCAGCTATGACCTGTGCGAAGTGATGTATACCCACTTCCAGCTGTTCGGCTGCCAGCCCGTCATCCTGTGCAATATGCTGAACCCCGCCACGATGAAAGCAACTGTGACTGCTGCCGACATCAACCTGACCGACCACAAAGCGCTGCTGCCCATTGATGCCATCAATGATGCCTCGCTGGTCGTAAAGCCCAGCACCAGCGGCAGCGCACTGACCAAGGGCACCGACTACGAGGCCTACTACAGCGGGGAGAACCTTGTCGTTGAAGCCATCGAGGGCGGCAGCGCCTATTCTGCCTCCAAGCTGAACATCGCCTACAACAAAGTGGACACCAGCAAGGTCACCAAGACCGTTGTTGCCGGCGGCTTTGCTGCGGTTGACAGCTGCATGAGCACCGTGGGCATCGTGCCCGACCTGCTGCTTGCCCCGAAGTACAGCAGCGAGAGCGAGGTTGCCGCCGTGATGGCAACCAAGGCGGGCGGCATCAACGGTATGTTCGGCGCTAAGGCGCTGGTCGATCTGGATACCGCCACCGCGAACAGTTACACCGCCGCTGTGTCCACCAAGGCCGACAAGGGCATGACCGATGCCAACGAGATCGTGTGCTGGCCTATGGCTACGCTCGGTGACCGCAAGCTGCACATGAGCTGCATTGTGGCTGGCCGCATGGCTGCCACCGACACCGACAATGCCGGTGTGCCCTACGAGAGCCCGTCCAACAAGGACGCGAAAATCGACGGCCTGTGCCTTGCCGACGGTACCGCCGTGGTGCTGACCTTTGAGCAGGCCAACGCACTGAACGGCGGCGGCATCGTGACTGCGCTTAACTTCATGGGAGCGTGGAAGGTCTGGGGCAACTACACCGGATGCTATCCGTCCAGCACCGACCCCAAGGACATGTTCATTCCGTGCGGGCGTATGTTCGCCTATGTGCAGAACACCATCATCCGCACCTGCTGGCAGTTCCTTGACAAGCCCATGAACCGCCGCCTGCTGGATACCATCACCGACACGGTGAATATCTGGCTGAACGGCCTTGTGGGCAGCGGCTACCTGCTGGGCGCCCGCGTGGAGATCAGTGAGGACGAGAACCCCGTGACCCAGCTGATGGCGGGCATCATCAAGATTCATGTCTACATGACCCCGGCCAGCCCGGCACAGGAAATCGACTTCGTTCTGGAGTATGATTCCAGCTATGTGACCAGCGCTCTGACCGCGTAAAGGAGGAATAAACAATGCCGAGAGTAGATCAGTCTACCATCAACTGGGCCGTCTATGAGGACAACACCGAGTACGCCGGCATGGCACAGGCCACGCTGCCGAACCTTACCGCGCTGACCCAGAGCATCAGCGGTGCGGGCATCGCGGGCAATGTCGATGCAGTCATTCTGGGCCACTTTGATGCCATGAGCATGACGCTGAACTACCGCACCATGACCGAGCAGGCTGTACGCCTGAGCGAGCCCCGCCGCCACAACATCGACCTGCGCTATGCTGTGCAGGATGAAGACCCTGTTGCGGCTGCTGTGCAGATTCGCGCCATCAAGCATATTCTGGTGGTTATCCCCAAGACGCACACCCCCGGTACTGTTGCCCCGGCTACCCCGGAGAACGGTACCGGCGAGTTCGCCGTGCGTTACTGGGCCACCTATATCGACGGCAAGAAAGTCCGCGAGATCGACCCGCTGAACTTTATCTGCCTGATCGATGGCACCGACTACCTGGCCGATGTCCGCAAGGCCCTGGGCAAGTAATTTGCCCGGCAAGATCCGCTGACCCTGCCTGTAGTTGCGTGACAGATGGCTCACACATTTATGACAACACCCCATGCTGGTCAGCAAATTACAGGCAAGTTAGATATGCCCGGAGAGAAGCCCTCACCGGGCATTTTTTTGAAGAATGAAAGGAGTTTGGCAAATGAGCGCCATTGACAACAAGCAGCTGAAAGCTGCACAGGCCGAGGCGGCAACCGCCACCGATACTTATACCCATGTGTTCAAGAAACCGTTCACCTATGAGGACAAGACCTACGAACAGCTGACGCTTGATTTCGGCAGCTTGACGGGGCGCGACTTCATGGCGATTGACCGTGAGGTGCGCGAGCGCGAAGGGCGTGTGCCCATTGTGCCGGTGTACGACACAAGTTTCCTGATGCGCATGGTCTGCCGCGCCAGCAAGGAGAAAATCGACTATGACACGATTGTTGCTGCGCCGTTTGCAGAGTTCAACGCGATCCGCGATAAGGCGCGCAGTTTTTTGCTGCGCACGGAGATGTAATAGACCGTGACTGCCTGTGGCTGCGTAAGCAGTGCATGATGCTGGCCCGGAACTGTTGCACCCCCGTGGATTACTGGCTGTCAATGACACTGGCCGAGTTGCAGGTCTGGATTGATGCCAACAACGGCCTGTTTGACAAGGACAATACCAAACAATAACCCATAAAGGAGGCTGCCGTGGCAAGCCGTAAAGAATACGAAATGCTATTCCAGTTGGATGCAAAGCTCGGCAGCAGCTATACATCCACATTTTCCAAAGCAAAGAGCGGCCCCAGCGAACTGCAAAAAGAAATCCGCAGTTTGCAGAGTGTGCAGGCTGACATATCGGCCTACACCAAACAGCAGGCCGCCGTTGAAAAGACCCAAGCCAAGCTGGACAATCTGAACAAGCAGTATCAGTTGCTACAGCAGGAGATCAAGGAGACAAACGGCCCGACCACTTCCCTTGAACGCGAGAGCGTAAAACTTGAGCAGCGTATTGGTGATACGAGTAATGCACTGGCTACTCAAAAAGAGCGCCTGTCTCAAACTGCTGCATCGCTTTCTGCAGCTGGAATTAGCACAGAGCGTCTTGGAGAGGTCAACGCAGATCTATCCGACAGACTTAGCTATTTACGAACCAAGCAAATAGCTGCCACCAAAAGCGCAGAAGAATTCGGAAGTGTTGGGGTTTCTTCGATTGAATCCGTTGCACAGGCATATGCCTCCACAAAAATTTATGATGCCCTTGGCAAAATCAAGGATGCATATATAGCTGCCGGAGAAGCCTCTATTGAGTACGAGAGCGATGTTGCCGGTGTGTATAAGACTGTAGATGGAACGGATGCGCAGCTTGCCTCTATAGACGATGCCATAAAAGATATGGCTACAGACATACCTGCTACTACAAAGGAGATCGCCGGGGTCGCTGAGTCCGCTGGGCAGCTCGGCATAGCCACGCAGGATGTTATGGATTTTAGTCGGGTGATGATCGACCTAGGCGAATCTACAAACCTTTCTGCAGAGCAGGCGGCGACGTCACTGGCAAAATTTTCGAATATAACCGGTACCCTTCCCGAAAACTATTCCAGGCTTGGATCGGTAATTGTAGATTTAGGCAATAACTTTGCTACCACCGAGGCCGATATCACAGAAATGGGCACAAGGCTGGCATCCAGCGGGAAACTTGCCGGCCTGACAGAGCCTCAAATCCTAGCATTATCAGCAGCGATGTCCAGCGTAGGAATAGAGGCCGAAGCCGGAGGCACTGCGATGACGCAAACGCTTTCCGCCATCGAAAAAGCCGTCGCGAATGCAGATGAATCTCTTTCTGAATATGCCCGAATTGCAGGCATGAGCGCTGAAGAATTCTCTAATGCCTGGAAAAACGATGCCCTTACGGCACTGACTTCGTTTATTTCTGGACTGGGAGAGCTTGATAGTCAGGGAGAAAGTGCAACACTAGTTCTTGATGATCTTGGGCTGTCTGGAATACGGCAAAGCAATATGCTGAAATCCCTTGCCTTGGCTGCCAATACATTGACAAGAGCTGTAAATGTAGCAAATACAGCATGGGATGAGAATGTTGCGCTGACAAACGAAGCAAACAAGAGATATGCCACAACTGAATCCAGGCTGGGAGCTGCAAAGAATTCTTTCAATAACTTAAAAATCGCCGTTGGAGATGTATATACGCCTGTTGTCCGTGAAGCTGCAGATGCTGGAAATGAGATGCTTCAAGGCATGACTGAGTTCGTGGAAGAAAATCCTGCCGTGGTAAAAGGAGTAAGCGTCACGGTGGGTGTGCTTGGTGCGGCAGCCACAGGACTTACAGCCTATACTGCGGCGGCTGGAATTGCAAAAGCCGCTACGGCTGCTCTAGGGGCAACATTTACTGCATCACTAGGTCCGGTAGCACTTGCTGTGGCAGGGGTATCGTTGGCCGCTGGCGCAATCGTGACTCTTGTTAGCGCCTCTGATGATGCAAGCAATTCCCTAGGCGAAGTGCCGCCAAAGCTAAGCGACATTACGGCTGAAGCACGAGGCGTAACCGATTCTCTTGAAGAGGCACAATCGGTCATGCAGGCTAGCGCTGAAACCACAATGGCGACTGCCGGCACGGCGGATCTGTACATCACCAAGCTGGAAGAAATGGGCGACTATGCCAAGCTGAGCGCCGATGACCAGCAGGAATACCGCAATGTGCTGACGCTGCTGTGTGACCTGATCCCCGATCTGGCCGGGTATATTGATACCACCACCGGTGAGATACAGGGCGGCACCACAGCGCTGCGCGGATATGCCAAGGCGTGGCAGGACAGCGCCAAGGCGCAGGCCTACCAAGAGTTCATGTCCGATGTGTCGCAGCAGTACAACGATGTCACAAAGGAGCTGTACCAGAACCAGCTGAAGCTGACCGAAGCCCAGACAAAGGGCGAAGCCGCCAGCAAGGGCATGGACGAGACTTATCAAAAGCTACTGTCCACCCTCGGCATGACGGATGACGAATTCCAGAAAACCTACGGCAGCGTGAGTGCCATTGCGGGTGTTCACCTTGACCCCGAGATCGCTGACGAGGTTATGGACCTGCGCGACAGCTACGAGGAATATTCCAACCAGCAGCTGGAGGCCGCCGAGAACGAAAAGGTCTACCAGCAGGCCGTTGACGATGGCATCGCCAAACAGGGCGAGGCCCAGCAGGCCATTGAAGACGCGCAGACCGCCTACGAGAATCTGGAGGCCGCCCAGTCCGGGGCCACAAGCTCTGCATCCGAGGGCGCGGCTGAGCTCGGACAGGCCATCAGCGATGTGACAGTCGAAGCCCAAAAGCTGGTTGAAGCCTACAACACCGCCTATGATGCTGCCGAGAAATCCATCGGCGGCCAGTACGAGATTTGGGATAAGGCATCCAGCGTGAGCGCCACCAGCGTGGACGCACTGAACAAAAACCTTGAAAGCCAGACCACCTACTGGCAGGACTATAACACCAACCTTGATACCCTGCGCGAAAAAGCCGGGAGCATAGAGGGCTTGAGTGATATGGTAGCCAGCTTCGCCGATGGCAGTAAGGAATCTGTGGACGCTATCGCCGGTATGGCCCAGGCGGCCCAGGATGGCGGCGGCAAGCTGGAAGCGATGGTGAAGAACTGGCAGGATCTGCAGCAGGCACAGAAGGATGCCAGCGGAGCGCTTGCCGACCTGACCACCGACTTCAGCAGCAAAATGGATGAACTGGCCCAAAAGGCCGGTGACACTGTAGATGAACTGGATATGAGTGCCGAGGCTGCAAAAAACGGCAAGGCCACGGTGCAGGCATTCATCGACAGTGCATCCGATATGCTGCCCGATGTGCAGACCGCCTATGCGAAGATCGGCACGACTGCGGCCAATGCCCTGCAGAGCAAGCTGGACAAAGCCAACACCAGCGGACGCGCCCAGAAAACCGGCGCACAGGCCACAGGCACGCGCAATGCCGAACCCGGCTGGACGCTGGTTGGCGAGTACGGGCCGGAAATCGTCTACATGCAGGGCGGTGAGGGCGTTTTGAATGCCGCCCAGACCAAGGATGTGCTGCCCGCACTGGATGACCGCTACACCGATACCCGCGCTGAGAATGCCGAAGCGCCTGCCCCGAAAGAAACGGCGCAGGCTGCCGAGAGCGCCGCCGTCAACCCCCACGAGGGCATACGGAACGACACCAGAGAAGCCCAGACCCCTGCCACAACCGCGCGAGTGATGCCACAGACGGCTGATGGACCCGCAGAGGCGGTCTCCGCGCCAGCTGTGAACCAACCCAAGGTAGACATACCCCCAGAGGTCGAAGCGGTGCAGGAACCTGTCTCCGCCGCCGTGGCAGCCGATGTACCTGACACTGTGAGCGCGGCTGAACCATTTTCGGGAATTCCCGAAAATGGTATGCAGTACGCCGAGACTGTGCAGGCAGAGGACGCCTACCCGGCAAGTGCTGCCCAGCCCGCCGCTGAGGCGGCTGCTTTTGCCCCTGCCGAGGCTGATAAGGTAGACATACCCCTTGATGGGCAAACGCCCGAAAACGGCCTGTCTGCCGCCGAGATGAACCATGCCGCTGAAGCTGACGTAATGCTGGCCGACTATACCGCTGTTATCAGCCCGCGGGCCGTGGATGCGATGGGCAGCTTTGCCGCCCAGAACGCCAAGCCAGCCGCCGAGGCGGTACAGGCTGAGAGCGCCAAAAGCAGCACCACAACCCAGTTGCAGCCCATGAGCCTTTCGCCGGTATTCCAGATCAGCGGCATGCAGGACAGCCAGCAGCTGCGCAGCGCACTGAACCAGAGTGTTGAGGATATGCGCCAGATGATACTGGATGTTGTGCAGAGCGCCAGAGATGACGAGGAAAGGATGAATTTCAGCTAATGACCTATACGACTGTACAGGGCGATATGTGGGATTCCATCGCCTATAAAATCTTTGGCAATGTGGCTGCCACCGACCAGCTGATGGCGTTGAACCAGCAGTATCTGCACACCTACATTTTCCCGGCAGGGGTCGTACTGACCCTGCCCGAAGCCAAAACGGAAAGCGAGCAGCCGACCGGGATGGTGCCGTGGAAGAAGGTGGACGCATGAGCGTTTTAGCCCGCCGCAGTAAGCTGCTGATGTGGTTTGACGGTGTGAATATCAGCGATGATATAGCGCCGTATTTTCTGACGGCGACCTACACCGACAACGATGACGGCGTATCCGATGATTTGCAGGTCACTTTGCAGGACCGCGATAAAATCTGGATGAAAAGCTGGCTGAACGAAATGGTGAACGCCGCTGCCGGGGATGCCTTGAAAATCCGCGCCAAGATCTGGATAAATTACTGGAACGGCTACGATGTGGAGGAGCTCCTCGACTGCGGCGAATTTGAGCTTGATTCCGTCTCACTGTCCGGGCCGCCGAACACGGTGACGATTAAGGCTTGCAGCCTTCCGTTTACGAGCCAGATACGCCAGACCAAAAAATCCAAGGCGTGGGAGAATTACAGCCTGTCCGCGATTCTTGCAGAAATCGCAGGAGCAAACGGCATGGGGTATTTTTTCGATACGCCGAACGACCCCTTTTATGACCGCGTGGAGCAAAGCAAGACCAGCGACATTACCTTTTTGCAGCGGCTTTGCACTAATGCGGGGCTGAATATCAAGGCCACCAAGGGCAAGCTGGTCATCTACGACCAGAGCGACTACGAGCAGCGGCCTGTTGTGATTGAGGCAGACTACCGCGATACCAGCTTTACCAAGTGGAAGTTGGACACCAAGACTGCCGACACCAAGTACGCCAGCTGCCGTGTGAGCTATGTTGAGCCCGCCACAGGCGCCTGCATTGAGTACACGGCCTACACCGAAGACTATGACGAGGACGCCAAGACTAACCAGCAGTTGGAACTCTACGCCAAGGTCGGCAGCGTGGCCGAAGCCAAAACGATGGCTGAAAAGCACCTTCGGCTGCACAACAAATTTTCTAAGACGGTGCAGTTTACCCACACCGGCCATGTTTGGTATGTGGCCGGTGTGGGTATCCGTGTCAAAGGCTACGGCTTTTGGGATGGACGCTATATCTGCACACAGGCAAAGCATACAATCAACGAAAACGGCTTTACAACAACCGTTACAGGCCGCAGGATACTGGAGGGATATTGATGGCTGATGAAATAACCAGACTGCGTATCGGCACCGTGTCGGCTGTCGATAAGGCCAATCTGGCCGCCCGCGTCATTTTCAAGGACGAAAACATCGTATCCGGCTGGCTGCCTGTTTTGCAGCGAACCGGGGAAATTGTTACAGTTGCCACTGCCGGCAAGCACGACCACGATGTTGACGGTGACTGCACAGTGAAAAATACCACCAAAACGCCGACCACATGGACAGACAGTGAGGGCAAGGTGCATACCAGCTATGAAACCGCCCACAGTCATGGGGCCAAGGTGAACTACTGGCTGCCAAAGGTCAATGAGACCGTGGCGTGCCTGTATCTGCCGACCTTTAACGGCGATGGTGTGATACTGGGGGCGATTAAAACATGATTGTCGGCTGCCTTGGAGACCTTATCTTTCAGGTCAGCTCTGATACGGTGTTGACCGTAAGCAACTTTGTGGAGAGCGCATCCACCCGGTACGCCATCCACCAGCGCCACAACAACAGTGCCTGCCTCGAGTACACCGGCATGGACCCCGACCAGCTCACCTTTGATATTGAGTTGTCCGAGTATCTGGGCGTGTATCCGCAGAGTGCCATCAACATACTGTGGGGCTACATCCGCAGCGGACAGCCGGTATCCATGGTGCTGGGCCGGACCGTGTACGGGAAATGGCGCTGGGTAATCAAGAGTATGGCCATCAAGATGAAGCACACCGACAAGGACGGAACATGGACGCACTGCACCGTCAGTGTGACCTTGATGGAATATCTGGCGCAGTAAGGAGGGCTGAAAATGAGTTACCTTGTGAGCGCCCTGCCGGACGATGAACTGCTTTTGAACTGCACCGACACCGTAACAAGCGTGCTGCAGAACATCAAGTGCATCATCCAGACCCGCAAGGGCGACATACCCCTGCACCGGGGCATCGGCCTGACGGGGAGCTGGATCGACAAGCCGATTACGGTTGCCCCTACACTGATGGTGGCAGACCTCAAAGAAGCCATAGAGGAGGGCGAGCCCCGCGCCGAGTTTGTGCAGGCGACCTTTGAGATTGACCCGAACGACCCGGCGCATCTAATCCCAACCGTGGAGGTGAATATCCGAGATGAGTAGAAACCCCTTGTATCAGTTCGTGGACACCGACACGACCAAGCTGGATGCCGCGCTCGTGGATGCCTATGAGGCTATTGTCGGCCACAGCGCCCAGCCCAGCAGCCCGGAACGCATTTTTATTGCATGGGTCGCAAGCATCATTTTGCAGGAAAGGGTGTATCTGAACCATGCGGGAAACCAGAACATACCGAGCCGCGCCGAGGGCGCGAACCTTGATGCCCTGGGCGAGTTGTTCTACCAGCATACGCGCCCGGCCGCGACCTCCTCCACCGTGACGATGCGGTTTAATATCAGCGAGGCGCAGACCAGCGCTGTGCTGATCCCGAAAGGTACGCGCGTGAGCAATGGGCAGAATATGTTCTGGGCTACCGTGGAGGACCGCTACATTGCAGCCGGGCAGACCCACGGCGATGTGACAGCCGAGTGCATGACTGCCGGCACAGCGGGAAACGGCTACCTTGCAGGCCAGATCGCCACCATTGTGGATGTGTTCGACTACTACACCAGCTGCACCAACCTGACCGAGAGCGGCGGCGGCAGCGATGCCCCCACCGATGACGAGTTCTACGAGCAGCTGCGCCAGAGTGAGGACAACTATTCCACTGCCGGGCCGAAAGGCGGCTACATTGCCAAGGCCAAAGCCGTGAGCAATGACATTGCCGATGTGCTGCCCAACAGCCCGACCCCCGGCGAGGTGCGCATCTATGTTCTGATGGAAGACGGCACGATTGCCGGGCAGGAAGTAAAGAATGCCGTGCTGGCTGCCTGCAACGCCGATGAAACCCGCCCGCTGACCGACCATGTACTGGTGGAAGACCCCGAAACGGTGGAGTACGATATTGACACGACCTACTATCTGAACCGCGGCGGCACGTCTGCCGCTGATGTGCAGAGCGAGGTCAACGCCGCCGTGGATGCCTATGTGAAATGGCAGGCCGGCAAGCTGGGACGGGACATCAACCCCAGCGAACTGACCCGCCGTATGATGGTGAACGGTGTAAAGCGCGTTGTTATCCGCAGCCCTGTCTACACAGAGCTGCGCAGCGGCAATGTGGCTACCGATGCCAGCGGGCGTGTGGCGCTGGCCGACCTGACGGATACCGTGCCGCAGGTTGGTAAGTTGCGTGGCCGCACCGTGACGAGCGGAGGGTATGAAGATGAGTAATACCCCCACCGCCGAGGAGTTCCTGCGGGCGCTGCCGCCCGTACTGCGCAATGACAGGCGCATGATAGCGCTGGGGCAGGTTGTGGCTGAAGAATTTTCGGACCGCATGAGCGAGATCGAGAAAGCGGCCATCTATCCCCGCATTGACGAACTGGATGAAGCACTGCTGGACATACTGGCCTACGATTTCAAGGTGGACTGGTACGGCTATGACTACCCGCTGGAAACGAAGCGGGCACTGCTGAAATCCAGCTTCTATATCCACCGTCACCTTGGCACCAAGGGCGCTGTTGAGGCGGCCATTCAATCGGTGTACCCCAAGAGCATCGTGGAAGAATGGTTCGACTATGTGGAGGGCGGCAACCCCTACACATTCCGCATTGTACTGGACGCATCGACCCCCGCCGTGCCGGTGAACAACACAGACCTTTTGCGGGCGGTAAACCTGTACAAAAGTCTGCGCAGCCATCTGGACGGCATCATGTTCCGCAGCACACACCGTTTCGAGATCCGCACAGGCTGCGGATGGTGCGTGTACACGGCCCGCCTGTGCGGTACCTATCCGGTGCAGGCCAGGGAGGGAGCTATCTACAATTTCCCTGTAGTGGTGGAGACCGAGCACGGCGGCGAGGCGTACACCATGCCGCTGACAGGCCAGCCGACTGCCGGCACATTCCCGGCTCCTGCCGTGCAGGGCGTTATCGCCGGGGAAAATGTGGCCGTTGCCACAGCCGAAGATGGACAGACCTATACAAGCCCCATGACGGGCTATGCTACGGTGGGTACACACCCCGCTGCGGCAGTGCAGGGGTCTATCCTTGACGGCGTACTTATGACCGACACAGCCAGCGGGAGCGCGGGCTTTGAGGCTACCCCCTGCGGGCTGGAGCCGGGATCACTTTTTTAGGAGGTATGACCCATGATTGACAGGGCAGGGTTTACCGACCTTCGGAACTACATCAAGCGGCGTGTCGCTTATGCCAAGTACCGTGTCGGCAATACCTACATCAAAACGGACTTGTCCGATGTGGCGGTGCTGCCCAACGGCACGGTGCGGGCGCAGCTGACCATCAGTGCCGAGAGCACCCCACTGACCGTTACCCGCGTGGAGCTGTACAACTCTGACAACGCCCTGTGGGCACATCAGAATTGCAGCATCACGGTCAACACCGGGCAGACGGGCATCTTGTACTGGTTCGACTTTACCGTGACCGAGCAGGAGGTGAAATGAAATGTATAATCCTACCCCGTGGAAAGACCATGTGACGAATCCGAGCAACTGCTTCAACATCACGAAGAACGATGACGGCACCTACCAGATCACCCGCGCCGGCACTGTGATGCAGCAGGGTACGCCGCAGGATGCGGCACATTTTACCAACCAAGAGGACGGCATTTGGGAGTTGTTTGCCTGCTATGGCCTGCTGCTGAACTACGCCCGCCAGATGGGCTGGGATGTGGAGCGCGGCAGCATCAACCTGACGAACACCGCCAAGCCGTACCCGTTCAACAACAGTCAGAAGACTGTGGCCTTGCAGATGCAGCGCCCCAGCCGTGACTATATCGTCATCACCGAGGCCAGCAATGTGAAAGGCAACCTCGGTCAGATCGAGGTTAGCGACCAGCTGTCCAACGGCTTTAAGGTCGCCTACACCGGCAGCGCCACCGCTGCCACCATCAACTACATTGTGATCGGAGGGTACATGAAATGATTATCGTTGAGAAGAACCCCGGCCAGAAAATCGACTACGAGGTGAACAAGACCAAGATCACCTTTGACGATGACCTGACCCTGAACCTTGCCAAACGCGAGGAAGACTACGCCGTACACATTGATGTGTGCTTTGACGAGGACGGGGCGCTGTGCATCGGCGCTGCTGCCGGGCGCAGCTATGTAGCCCAGATCGACATCCCGCCCCGCCAGTACAAGGAAGTGCCTGCCACGTCGGCGGAGACGACCACCGGCGAGGCGGCAGACGATGCAGACGGTAGCCATACCCCGCAGCAGACAACCGCAAGGGAGCCGCTGCCGTTGGACATGAACACCGTGACGCTGACGCTGTGGAGCATCGAGTAAGGAGGTAAACCCCTATGGCTGATAATTTTGACCTGATGGCAACCGCACTGAAAGCGGTCTGCCCGAACAATGAGATCCTGCTGGACAACGCCGGCAAGCCCAGCGTTATGGTCCGCATCCCGAAGATGACCTATGCCCAGCTGGGTATGGGCGAATCAACCGCACTGTTCCCGGCTTTTATCATCAACGGGCAGGAAGTGGACGAGATCTACATCTCCAAGTATCTGAACATCGTGCAGAATGGCCGTGCGTACAGTCTGCCCGGCGTTGACCCTGCCGCAAGCATGAACTTTGACCAGGCCCGCAGCTGCTGCGAGGCAAAAGGTGACGGCTGGCACTGCATGACCCGCATGGAGTGGGGTCTGCTGATGCGCATCTGCGAGATGCAGTGCTTTATCCCGCTGGGCAACAACAACTACGGCAAGCACAGTTCGGAGCAGTTCTACAAGGCTATCAAGACCTATGACGACAGCGGCAAGACCGGACGCACCGCTACCGGCACCGGACCGCTGACTTGGTACCACGACAACAGCCCCAGCGGTATTGCTGACCTTGTCGGCGATGTGTGGGAGTGGGCCGGTGGTGCCCGCACTGTGTACGGCGAGCTGCAGGTCATGGCCAACAACAATGGCGCAGACGCTGCCAACTCGCAAGGCACCAGCAGCACCAAGTGGATGGCTATCAGCGCTGATGACGGCAGCTACATCACCCCGGACGGCAGCGGCACTACAGCCAACTCCGTCAAGATGGATATCGTCAGCGGGCACATCCAGTGGTCCAAGACCATTACCACCCGCAACAAAGATTCCGAATGGCCGAGCTGCAGCTTTGCTGCTATCACCTGCGACAGCACGATCAGCGATGCCGCCAAGCTGGTATTGCAGTGCCTTGGTATGCTGCCGTACAAGGCCACAGATTTGTGCGTTAAGGCGGGTCACCAGTGCTGGTTCCGCAACCTCGATGCCGAACGCGCTTTCTCTTCGGGCGGCAGCTGGAACAGCTCTTCCTGTGGCTTGGCTTCGTTCTACGGCAACGGCCCGCGCACGAATACGTGGGCGCACATTGGCTTCCGCGCCGCCTTTGTAAAACTGCCCACTGCGTAACTGCGCACTGAAGACCGCGCGATAGCGCGGTCTTGGGCAGCAGAGAGATAGCGGGATAGCTGCGCACAGAGATTCCCTCAGTCCGGCCCCGAAGGGGCCGGTTTATAAAATTGATTTTTCGGATTTTGGGTATTTTCTGCGATTTTTCCGACAGAATCTACCAAAACGACCCGCCGGGCGGGAAAAAGCTATATAATACCCTGTGGGCTGGAGGTGCTGACAATGGCCGAAGAACTTAAAATCATGCAGAAAGTCTTTGACATGATGCAGTATGGGTACGGAGCCCTTGCGCAGTATCCGAAGTCTGAAAAGTTTGCTTTCTGCACCGACATCAAGCGCTGCATGGACACCATGCTGGAGCGCACGATTGAGGCGCAGAAGAAATACTACAAAAAGACTACCTTGCAGGATCTGGATGTGGAAGTGGCAAAGCTGCGGGCTTATCTGCGGTTGAGCCATGAACTCGGATTTCTCCCGAAGAAGAAGTATGAGGTCTGGAGCGGTATGGCAGTCGAAATCGGAAAGATGCTCGGCGGTTGGCTTAAAACCATCAAGAGCCAGCCGAAGACATAGGGTATCAGCCGTGACGCGCTTTCTATTCGGGCGGCAACTGGAACAACTCTTCCTATGGCTTGGCTTCGTTCAACGGCAACAACCCGCGCTCGAACACGAGGACGAACATTGGCTTCCGCGCCGCTTTACCTCATAGTCAGATATTGCAAGCTCGCGGGCTTGCTCTCAGTACAGAGGGATAAAGGGGCTGGTCTCCTTGGTTGCAGGGTAAAAGCTGCGGCCTTTAAATTTTAGCAGCTTTGCCGGTGTTCCGATGGCATACCGCCATACGGCACCTGCGGGGCTGCGAACCTCAAGGGGTGGCTTTAGATTGGAAAAACACAGACATATTTTTGAGCAGTTTGCAACATTCGACAATATGTATGATGGTTATTTGCTGGCGCGAAAACATAAGCGCTATCAGGATTGTGTGCTTGAGTACACCAATCTCCTTGAGGATAATTTGATTGATGCGGTGAATCGGCTTCAATGGCATGAGTACCAGACGGGGCCGCTTCACCAATTTTATGAGTATTACCCCAAGAAACGAATCATCAGCAGCCTGCCGTTCTATGACCGTGTTGTGAACTGCGCTGCGTACAATGTGACGTGGCCGATTTACAGCAAGTCGTTCTATGAACACAGTTATGGCAGCGTTCCCGGTAAGGGCCCTGTGCGGTGTGCAAACACGATACAGGGCTGGATGCGAGAGGCTGCGGCCAAACCCGGCGACTGGTACTTTGTGAAGATGGACATTACAAAGTTCTTCTTTCGTATTCCTACCGAAGTACAGTTGCGGGGACTGGGCCGCCCGCTGGATGATGCCGACATGATGTGGTTCTTTGAACGCGCTATCCGCTGCGATGGCCGCCCGCTGGGGCTGCCGCTGCACTGCACCGATGTTACCACAGCGGAACGCATTGCGGGCCGCGGGATGCAGGTAGGCAGTTTGGTATCGCAGATGACGGCCAATGTGGTTATGACACCTGCGGATCACTACATCAAGCGGGAGCTGTGTGCGCCGTATTACGCCCGGTACATGGACGATATGGGCGCAATCATCGAGGGCAAGGCCGCCGCGTGGGAACTTGTGGAGGAAGTGGACAACTACCTGCAAACAAACCTTGGGCTGAATCTGAACCAGAAAACCGCCGTCATTCCCATCGGAAACCCGGTGGAATTCGTGGGGCGGAAAATCAGCCCGGTCAAAATTGAACTGCGCCGGCAGACCACCCTCGGCATGAAAAAGCACTTACGGTATGTGCAGGATGCCTATGCTGCGGGTGAGATTGATCTCGACTATGCGTTGAGCGTCATCACCAGCTACCGGGGGCTGTTCAAGGATGTTACCAGCGATGCTTTCCTTGAAAAGATGCTGGATGAATTCGTACTATCTCGGCCCGCACTTGAAGCGTAGGGCGACAACTCAATAAGAAATCGGCAACCCAGCCACTGCGGCAGGGCTGCCGATTTTTTATACAAATTTTTACCGAGAGGAGCGACAGACCATGACCGACAAGGAACTTGAAAACGGCGTTGACATCACTGCTGAATGCGATGCTGAGACCAGCAACGGCAAGGGGGTTGAGGACGATGAGTGATTGCTCTTTCGTAGACCTGACTTGCATTTCGCCCAACTGCAATCGCCCGCGCAAGTACGCTGTCAGCAAAATCACCCCGCACCACATGGCGGGCAATCTGACGCTGGAGCAGATTGCTGCCATGGAGGCCAAGCCCAGCCGCCAGATGTCCAGCAACTATGCGATTTCCAGTGACGGCGGTATTGCGCTGCTGTGCCACGAGGCAGACCGCAGTTGGTGCAGCAGCAGCCCTGCCAACGACCACAGAGCCATTACCGTGGAGGTTGCCAACGACCAGATTGGCGGGCAGTGGCATGTCTCTGATGCAGCGCTGGAGGCGCTGGTAAAACTGTGCGTGGACATCTGCCAGCGCAACCCCGCACTGAAGAATGGCCTCAACTACACCGGCGATGCCCGCGGCAACCTTACCAAGCACAGCTACTTTACCAGCACCGCTTGCCCCGGCCCGTACCTTGGCGGCAAGTTCAGCTGGCTGGCCGAGGAGGTCAACAAGCGATTGGCCGGCGGTGTTACCGTGGCAGGCGATGCCCTGCGGGCGGGGATGGCACTGCATCTGGAGCGCACCAACCTGTACATTGCCAGTGCTTCGCTGGCTATCGCCGGGGTGCGCACGGGCACCTATTACCTGTGGGGCACCGAGGTGGTCAATGGCCGTGTGCGCATTACCAACAGCACCAGCAATGTGGGCAAGTACGGCAAGGTCACTGGCTGGATTAGTGTGGACGATGCCAAGGCTGGCGCCGGGCTGCGTGACCAGACCACCGACAGCCGCGGCCTGACAAAGATCGTCATCGACTACGCCAGCAATGTGCAGGCCATGGCGGTGTACAATCTGGCCCAGCAGCTTGACCTCGTTGCCCCTGGCTACTACCGCAGCAGGTACATTGATGCCGCCAAGACGGCGCAGTACATCGAAATCGGTCAGATCAGCGCGGGCGATGCCGAGCATGTCACCACCCTGTGCAAAAAGGCTGCCATCGAGTACAAGACCGCTGCATAGTTGGGAGGTGGAGGCAATGACCGAATGGGGCGTTGTGGGCGTGATCGTTGTGCTGCTGGGTTTGCTTGGCACTGTGACCGCGCCTATGATTCGACTGAACACCACCTTGACCAAGCTCAACGACAAATTCGACACCTTTGACGAAAGGCTGACGGATGTGTCGGCGAGCAACCACGCATCCCACAGGCGGCTGTGGGAACATGAAGAAATGCAGGACTCCAAGCTGCACGACCATGAGACCAGAATTCAGATTCTGGAGCATGGGCCGGGCTGTCCTGCGAACCATTCCACAAAGGAGGAATATACATGAATATCAACTGGCGCGTCCGTATCAAAAACAAGGCGTTCTGGCTGGCTCTGATCCCGGCTGTACTGCTGCTGGTGCAGGTCGTGGCTGCCGTGTTCGGCTACACGCTCGACCTCGGTGATCTCGGCAACAAACTGCTTGCCGTTGTCAATGCAGTGTTTGCCGTGCTGTCGATCCTCGGCATTGTGACCGACCCGACCACGGCGGGCATCGGCGACAGCCCGCAGGCGATGACCTACGAAGAGCCCAAACAGAACCCCTATAATTAAAATGAGCCCCCCGGCTGACTACCGCAACAGGTAGCCCGCCGGGGGGCTTTTTGTGGTTTATTTGTACATGCTATTGATTAGGCTTGTCTGCTCCCACTCTTCCAGCGGTAGGGGCAGGCCCGCAAACGCGCGGAGAGCATCGTCAGAACCGCAGTCATCGCAGATATATAGACCGCTTACCTCTCGGGACAATGCGTTTGAGGAGGTGGCCCGCTGGGTCTGTGGGTCGATCTTGAGCGGCTTGCCGCAGCGCGGGCAGAACGGCCAGCCGTTTTTCTGGTCAAAAATCATGCGGGCGGTGAGCTCGGCGTTTGTGAATTTCATGGTATCAGGCCTCCTTGATTTTTGTGACGATGATGGAGATACCGCAGATGCCGCCGATGGACGGGTAGCACTCGGACCAGCACTCGATGACATCATACTGCTGCATGACGGGCAGGGGCAGGTCGCCCGCCGAGCCGAAGTAGATGAGGTCGGCGTCTGCCTCGGCCATGCGGATGTGGGTGTCGAGGTCGAGGGGCTGTAAAAAGTCGGTCAGCGTCATTGCGGTTTCCTCCGATAATCAGTAGATGGCGTCCCTTAGTGCAGACGGTAAAGTTCATTGCGATAGCTGACGATATAGCCCTTGCTGTCCTTGTGGATGCGGACATTGGCTTTCTGGACGCGGGTGCAGCCTGTGCGCTTTTTGACGATGCTGACCGCCAGAGGGAGGTAGCGGTCAGTCAGATCGATGTAGGGGCTGGTCTTGCTCTTTGCCTTGTAGCGTTCCACGCTGAGAGCTTCGGCCTGTTCTGCCTCTGCTTTCGTGCCGTAGAATGTGTTACCGCGGCGCTTGCTGGAGCCGATTTCGTAGAAGCGCTCACTCTCGATGACCTCAAGTCGGTTGTTCCAGATAGTATTGTAGCGGACGGTGTCGTAGGGAACGACCTTATCTGCGGGAGTGCCGACAACGATTTCCAGACCGGACAGGCTGTTGAAGCTGTCGTACTCGGTGAAGCTGTCCAGCAGGACGCGGACAACCTGCTTGCCGTCCGTCAAATCAACATGGGCAACCTCGCCCTGACTGCCGCTCATCGTGGCGGTGTTGATGGTGTAGCCCTTGGCGATATACTCGGCGGCTTTAGCGGTGAATTTCTGGTTGATATCGATGTACTTCATTTTGTTTCCCTCTTGTCTTTTCTGCCTTACTCTGATAAAATAGAGGGCGGCCGGGGTAATGCTCCCGGCTCGCCGTTATTGATTTGCGGTGCGGAGTGGCGTTCTTAGCGGGGCGGCCACTCTTTTTTATTCCATTGCGGTCGTGATGCTGTCGATTACCTCGTTGAGCGTGTCGGCGGCATCGTTCAGATTGTCACACGCTTCATCAGCGCGTTCGTACTTTTCGCTGCTCTGGAGGTTTTCGGGGATATTGTCGCGGTATTCTTCTTCCTCGCAGGTGATTTCTTCGAGGTCGGCCTTGATGTCCTCCGGCCGGTCAATGATGGTCTGCAAATTCTTTCTGCGAATCTTATTCATATCATTTTCTCCTTGCTTTATCGGCTATCCGTGTGTATAATCAAAGAAGTGGGGGCGGCGGCTCCATCCGCCGCCCCTCTTCTACGGAATTACTGTTCCGTGGGCTTGCCCTGAATCAGCTTGCTGGGCTTAATCGTGATCGTGATCAGTTCTGCCAGTTCGGGATGTTCGACCAAGATTTCCAGAAGCTTTTTCAGGGCTTCTTTTGTTTCGGGCTTGTCCATGTTGTCTCACCTCCTTTCAACATCTTTATTATACAGGATTTCCTTTATATTGTCAAGGGTTTTCTTTAAGATTTTCCTTTATTTTTAAATATTTTCCTTGACGCGGTAAAGGTTTTCCTATATAATGATAGCGAGGTGATAACTATGGATTTCTCCACAAAAATCAGAATGGGCGAGGCGGTAGCCAAAATGTCAGAGGCTGAGCTTGCCCGCAAGATAGGCACGACACCGCAGGCATTCAACCAGCGTGTGAAAACAGGAAAGTTCAAGTACGAGGAATTAGAAAGCATCGCATCCGCTCTCGGCGCAGAACTGGTACTGAAATTCCGCTTCTCAGACGGAACCGAGGTGTAAAGGAAAAGCCCGAACCGCATGGCAGTCCGGGCAAGGGATAGGGTTATTTGCGGCGCTCCGGGGCGGGGCCCATTCGCTGCCGTGTGCGTTCGTCTATCTTTTCCTCGCGCACAAGAATCTCGTTGATGTCACAGTCCAGCGCTTTGCATATCTGGTCGAGCTGCTCCAGACTGACTCGGTCCGTCATTTCGTGGTACAGGTCGTTGATAGTAGAAGCCCTGATTCCTGTCTCCCGGACGAGATCCGCTTGCGTCCACTTCCTTTCGCCAAGGCGGGTGGACAGTAAAATTCTAATCATAGAACCTATCTCCTTTACGTCGTATTCTATCAAATCCTCACGGGTTTGTAAGGAATATGGTAGAATTTGGCGTGGAAACGGTATATTCTAACGCAAAAATTTCACAATTTATACAACAAAAAAAGAGGGGCAATCGCAGCTTTTCCACCTGTTGCGATTGCCCCTCTTTTTGTTGTCAATGAGTCAGTGAGGGAATAGAACAAAACAAAACGAACACATTACCGACCATTTTAACGGTTGTCTTGTGTTCGTTTTGCTCTCGTTTGGTGCGGATGAAGGGATTTGAACCCACACTCTTTTAAGGGAACTAGAACCTGAATCTAGCGCGTCTGCCAGTTCCGCCACATCCGCATATTCTTTTCGCCGTGGGCCGTGGCCCTGACGACGTGTATTATTATAGCCAAACCGCAAACAAATGTCAAGCGTTTTCCGCAAAAAATGCCAAACTTTTTTATATTTTTGTGAACATGCGTAAAAACTTCGCAAAAACGTCAAAACGCGCCGCGCCAAAACTTGCATTTGCGCCATAAGCTGTTATAATAAAAGCATATAGTAAAAGCATGCAACCGTGAGCAAAACGCATGTTTTGCAAAATCAAAATGCAGTATATGGATGAAAGACAAGCCGAACACAACTATATGCTGTACGCCCTCGAGAACAATTCGGAGCTTTGCCCATCCCTAAAGCATGAATTATGGAGGTGACCCACTATGTGGACACGCGAACTTTTAAAAACCAACGCCAAGCAGGCCCTGCAGGGACGCTACTGGCGTTCCTTCTGGATCTGTCTGGTGCTCAGCTTTGTAGGGCTGGGCGGGGCAGGGGCCAACAGCGGCAATGCGGCGCGGCAGGCTGTCAGCACCGTTACGGACGACACGACGGCCTATGACATCATCAACAGTATCCCCGACAGTATGCTGGGGGCGATCCTCGTCGGTATGCTCATCGGCTCTATTGCCGCGCTTTGCTGGGCACTCTTTGTCGTCTACCCGCTCAACGTCGGCCGCTGCCGCTATTTTATGGAGAGCCGCCAGTCCCTGACGCCCGTCTCCACCGTCGTCAGCACCTTCCGCCGCCCCTACGGCAACCCCATCGTGGTGCAGTTGCTTACCGACCTGAAAATCGCGCTGGGCTTCCTGTTGCTCATTGTGCCGGGCATTTACTGGGAGTATTGCTATGAGCTGGTGCCCTACCTGCTGGCCGAAAACCCCTATATGTCTGCCACCCGCGCTATGGAACTGAGCAAGGAGATGATGGAGGGCGAGAAGTGGAATTTCTTCATCCTCAAGCTGTCCTTCTTTGGCTGGCTGCTGCTCTGCGTGTTCACCTTCGGCATCGGCGGCTTCTTTTTGGAACCGTACATGCAGGCGACCTACGCGGAATTTTATGCCGCTATGCGCAGCAAGGCACTGGCCATGGGCATGACGACTACCGACGAGCTCGGCGGCTTTGTGCGGCATGATACCTACCCCAACGACATGGACTTCTGATTCAGAATAAACCCGCGAAACGCCGCGGAAACGGGAGCTGCTCCTGTTTCCGCGGCGTTTTTTGGCAAAGCCCCGCGCACGATTTCACACTTCTTCAAACCATTGTCGCAAAATTATCACAATTTATCACTATAATAAAAGACATTATGAAATGAAAAGGGGAGTGCGCACTTTGATCGAAGTAGAGCATCTGACAAAGCGCTACGGCAGCCACACCGCGGTGGACGACATCAGCTTCACCGTGGAGGATGGCGGCATCTACGGCCTGCTCGGCCCCAACGGCGCGGGCAAATCGACCACCATGAACATTATTACCGGCTACATTTCGGCCACGGACGGCACGGTCAAAATCGACGGCCATGACATCGCCGACGAGCCCGCCGCGGCCAAGGCCTGCATCGGCTATCTGCCGGAGCTGCCGCCGCTGTATCAGGAGATGACCGTGCAGGAGTATCTGCTGTTCGTTGCCGAGCTGAAGGGCACCCGCAAAAAGGCGGATCGTGCCGCCGCAGTGGCGCACGCCGCGGCCCGCGCGGGCCTGCAGGGCATGGAGCAGCGCCTGATCCGCAACCTGTCCAAGGGCTACCGTCAGCGTGTAGGCATTGCCGCTGCGCTGCTCGGCACGCCGAAGATCATCATTCTGGATGAGCCCACCGTCGGCCTGGACCCGGCGCAGATGATCGAGATCCGCTCCCTCATCCGCGACCTGGGCAAGACCCACACGGTCATCCTGTCCAGCCATATTTTGAGCGAGGTCCAGACCGTCTGTGACCGGGTGCTCATCATTGCCCACGGCAGGCTCGTGGCGCAGGGCACACCGGAGGAGCTGGCCGCCCAGCTGACCGCCAAGGGCACGATCACCGCCACGGCACAGGGCAGCCGCGAGGCCGTTGTGGCCGCTGTAGGCAAGGTGCCCGGCCTGACCGACCTGCGTGTCACCGACGAGAAGGGCGGCGAGGTCAGCTTCACCGCCGTCAGCACGGCGGGTACTGACCTGCGCGGTGCGCTCTCGCTGGCGCTGGCTCAGGCGGGCTGCCCGGTGCTGAGCCTGAGCGCCGAGACGATGAGCCTGGAGGATGTATTCCTGCAATTGACCGAGACACCCGAGAGCGGCAAGCCGGAAAGCACCGCTGCCCCCGCCGAAAATCCCCCTGCGGAAGCCGCCGCAGAAGAAGCAAACGAAAAGGAGGCGAACAGCGATGAAAGCAATCTTTAAACGCGAGGTCAAAAGCTACTTTACCGGCATGATCGGCTGGGTCGTTGCTGCCGTAAGCCTTTTCTTCCTGGGGCTGTACTACACCAACCGCAACCTGCTCTACGCCTCGTCGGACTTTGCGTCGGTGCTCTACACCATGACGATGATTTTGCTTTTCCTGCTGCCGGCCATCAGTATGCGCAGCTTTGCGGAGGAGCGCAAGAACCGCACCGACCAGCTGCTGTTGACCAGTCCGGTCAGCATCCCGGCCATCGTGGCCGGTAAGTTTCTGGCCGAGGTCGCGGTCTTTGCCCTTCCGCTGGTTGCCGCCGTGCTCATGCCGCTGATTTTAAAGGCGTTCGGCACGGTCTCGCTCGTTGCGGCGTACAGCGCCGTGCTTGGCTACCTGCTGCTGGGCAGCGCCTGCCTGGCCGTCGGCACCTGGATCTCGGCCCTGACCGAGAACCAGATCTTAGCCTACCTCGCCACCTTCGGCGCACTGCTTGTTGCCTACATTATGGACGGCATCCAGACCATGTTCACCACCGGCAATCTGCTGGCATTCATTGCTTTTATGGTCGTCTTACTCATCGCGTCGATTCTCGTCGGCGTTATCTGCAAGCGGCTGACCGCGGGCGTCACGGTGTTCTGCGTGGGGGCTGTCGTGCTGTTCATTCTGTTCCGGCTGCGCCCGGCGTGGCTGCTGACGGCCTTCAACGCAGTGCTGTCCGCGCTGGCGCTGTTTGAACCGTTCCAGGACATTGTGGGCGGTATGTTCAGCATCCCGGCCATCGTGTACTATCTGTCGGTCATCGGGCTGTTCCTCTTCCTGACCGGGCAGGCGTTGGAACGCCGCCGTTGGAATTGAGGAGGGATACGCCATGAAAAAGTTGAATGTAAAGCTCCCGCAGGGCGGCAGCAAGCGTGCCCTGCACAGCGGTATGTACGCCAGTGCGCTGGCGGTGGTGGTGCTGGCGGTGATCATTCTGGTCAACCTCGTCATCCGCGCACTGCCCACCAAATATACCGAGTACGATATTTCCACGACGTCGCTTTTCACGTTAAGTGACACCACCGAGAACCTGCTCCATGAGCTGAACGCCGATGTGACGGCCTACTATCTGGCCGAGAGCGGGCAGGAGGACGCGAACATTACCCGCCTGCTGGACCGCTACGCGGGCGAGAGCAGCCATTTCAGCTGGCAGCAGCGCGACCCCGTGCTCTACCCGACGTTCGCCCAGCAGTATGACGGCGCGTCGGCGGGCAGCGTTGTGCTGGTCTGCGGCGACAACAGCGACGTGCTCTCCTACAACGATATGTACGAGATGGACCTGGAGAGCTACTACACCACCGGCACGGCCAACTACAGCTTCCAGGCCGAGAATGCCCTGACCTCCGGCATCGCCAGGGTCACCCGCACGGCGGCCTACCAGCTGTACGAGCTGACCGGCCACGGCGAGACCGCGCTGTCCGACGACTTTACCGACACGCTGTCCAACGCCGGTGTGACCGTGACCTCGCTGAACCTGACCACCGCCGGCAGCATCCCGGCGGACGTGAGTGCCGTGCTTATCAACGCGCCGGGCGCAGACCTGACCGATGCCGAGACGACGATTTTGAAGGACTACGTGGCGAACGGCGGCAAGCTGTTTGTGACCACCGACTTCACCACCGGGACGCCGAATCTTGACAGTGTGCTGGCCGACTGCGGCATGGCCCGCCAGCCTGGTCTGCTGATCGAGACCGACACCGACCGTTACCCCTACGGCTACCCCCAGACCTACCTGCTGCCCAAGCTGGCCGACAACGACATCACCGCAGGCGTGTCCCAGAGCATGATGATCTACACCCCCATTGCCCAGGGCATCACGACGAACGACGACAGCGAGTTCGCCTTTACCGACCTGCTGACCACCGGTGATAACGCCTACTCGATGGAGAACTACGCCACCGCCGAGACCGCCCAGAAGGCCGATACCGACCCCGAGGGCTGCTTTGCCGTGGCTGTGGCGGCGGATAACTCCGTCACCGGTGCGCGCGTCGTCTGGGTCAACTGCCCGAACCTGCTGGAAAGCAACATCAACCAGGCCGTCTCCGGCGGCAACGCCCAATTCCTGGGCAGCGTTGTCAACTGGATGAACGGCGAGCAGACGACAGCGGTCATCAACGCAAAGAGCATGAGCGCGGCCTCGCTGAGCGTGCCGACCTCGGCGGCCATCCCGCTGGGCGTACTGTTCACGCTGGTGCTGCCCATCGTCTGCATCATTGCGGGCGCGGTGGTCTGCGTTGTGCGCCGCCGCAGATAAAGGAGAACCATGAAAAACAAGAAATTTCTGCCGCTTGTCATCCTTGTGGGCGTCGTTGCGCTGCTGGGCATCCTGCTGGCCGTGCTGACGCTGCACGGGGAGGCGGAGACCGACACGACGCTGCCGCTGTGTGACCTTGCGGCGGATGACATCGACGCGCTGTCCTACGCGGGCAACAATGTAGAGGTCTCGCTCCTCAAGGGCAGCGACGGCTGGCTGCTGGCCGATGACCCGTCGCTGCCGCTGGACCAGACCAAGGTGCAGAGCCTTGTGGAGGACTACGCCAACCTGAAGGCACAGCGCAAGCTCGAGGGCAATGACCTGGCCGAGCTGCCCGCTAAAAGTGACACCCCGCAGATGACGATCACTCTCGGGGCAGGAGAGCAGACCGTGGACCTGACTGTAGATCAGCTGAACAGTGTGGCAGACGTCTACTACGTCTACGACGAATCCGGCGCAGCCTACACGGTCCGGCGCAGCGACCTGGCGACGCTGAGCAAGTCACCCCGCGACCTGTACAAGGCTCAGACGCTGACCAGCAAGACGACAGACGATGTGGCCGCCATGCAGGTGAACGACCTGACATTTACCTGCACCGACGGCATCTGGACGCTGGCCGACGACCCGGACTACGCCCTGACCCAGAGCAGCGTCAGGAAGATGGCCGGTACGATTCTGGAAATGCAGACTGCGTGGACCATCACCGCGCCCGATGCTGACAGCGCCTACGGGCTGGATGCCCCCGACGTGACCGCTACACTGTCCTTCACCGACGGCACAAGCCTGACGGTGCGGTTCGGCACGGCGAGCGCGTCCGACGACAGTCTGTGCTACCTTGCCAGCTCCGACGCGCCGACGCTGGTCTATGAGGTCAACGCCGACCACAAGTCCGCCTTTGCTGTGACGAAGGAGTCGTTGCACGACGATACCGCCACTGCCGAGACTGCCGCCGACACCGACGTTGTGGCCCAGTACCCCGTCGGCGGCGAGAACGACTACGCCGATAGTCTACCGGACTAAATATAGCCGAGCAAAAGCCTTCCCCCTTGGGGGAAGGTGGCCGCAGGCCGGATGAGGGGCGACACTGCCATGAAAACCCACTAACGGGTTACGGCAGGGTCGCTCCTTTTTGCTGTCTTGCTCTTGCTCTGCAAATATGCTACTATAATAGTAATTGTAGGGGCGAACATGGTTCGCCCGCCAACCTTCCGTTGGCACTCGTCCCCGGGTCAATGCCTGTTACCCATCCCTCGTAGGGGCGGATTCCATATCCGCCCGCGCCGTTCGCCACACCACTCACCCTCACCCGAAAGGCGGTGACCCCCTATGAAACGCCTGCTTCTCCCCACACTGCTCCTCACCACCCTCACAGCCTGTACGGCAGCCCCGGCGGGCACCCTGCCCGCCGCCGCGCCGACCCCAACTCCCACATCCACCCCGGCCCCAACCGCAGCGCCCGCCCCCGCCGACGCGCTGACGCCGGAAGAAAAAGTCGGCCAGCTTTTCATCATCCGCCCCGACGCCTTGGATCTTACGCTCCCGCAGGAGACCATCAACGACGCAAAGGCCGACGGTGTGACCACGCTGACCGACGCCATGCGGGAGACCCTGCAAGCCTACCCTGTGGGCGGCATCTGCCAGTTCGGCAAGAACATCACCGACCCGGAGCAGCTGGCGCAGTTCAACGCCGATCTGCAGGCCGCCAGCCGCACGCCGCTTTTCATCGCGGTGGACGAGGAGGGCGGCGCGGTGGCGCGCCTGGCCAACCACCCGGCCTTTGACCTGCCGCAATATGAGAGCGCCGCCGCGGTGGGCGCGTCCGGCGACCCGTCGGACGCCTACGCCATGGGGCAGACCATCGGCGCATATTTAAAGGTGTACGGCTTCAACATGGACTTTGCGCCTGACGCCGATGTGAACACGAACCCGGATAACCCCATCATCGGCACGCGGGCCTTCTCGTCGGACGCCGCCACCGCCGCCGAAATGGCCGCTGCCGCCGCGGACGGCCTGCGCACCGGCGGCATCCTGCCGACGCTCAAGCATTTCCCCGGCCACGGTGATACCGCTGAGGACAGCCACACCGCGCTGGCCGTGACCTACAAAACGCTCGACGAGCTGCAAGCCTGCGAGCTGCTGCCCTTTGCGGCGGACACCGGCCTGCACGCCGTCATGGTCGGGCATATCGCCGCACCGAATGTGACCGGCGACGACACCCCGGCCACCCTTTCGCCGCAGCTTGTCGCGCTGATCCCCGACGCGGAAAACACCCTCATCGTTACCGACTCGCTGGCGATGGATGCCATCACCGCCGCCTACACCCCCGGCGAGGCCGCCGTGCAGGCCCTTCAGGCGGGCTGTGATGTACTTTTGATGCCCAACTCCCTGCCCGAGGCCTACGCCGCCGTCCTGGAGGCTGTGCAAAACGGCACGATCTCCGAGGAACGCTTGGACCGGAGTGTCAATAAAATCCTGCTGTACAAGCAGCAATTTGCATCGTAGGGCGGCCAGTCCTCTGGCCGCCGCCAACCGCGCCGTAACAAAAGAGGTACTCTATGTCCAACACCATCTGGGCCGTTGACGGCTCGTTTTTTGCCCAGCGCCTTTCGGGCATCCAGCGCTATTCCATCGAGCTGCTCGCCGCGCTGGACCGCATCGTCCCGCCGGGCTTTGTCGAAATTGTCACCCCGCCGGGCGTTGAAACGCCGCACTATACCAATATAAAGGTCGTTTCCTTCGGCACGCACAGGGGCGGCGTCTGGCAGCAGCTCGACTACCCGCGCTACCTCCGGCAGCGCGGGGCCGGGGGACTTGCCACCTGCAATGTCATCCCGCTGTTCGGCTTCCGCGGCATTGCCGTTGTGCACGATGTCTGCTACCGCGCGCGCCCGGACTTTTACACCGACCCCCGCGGGCGGCTGAGCGCTGCATGGCACTGCCTGCAATACCGCCGCATTGCCAAAAGGGCCGAGCGCATCATCACGGTGTCGGAGTTCTCCAAATCGGAAATCGCCAAATATTACGGCGTTCCTGCGTCGAAAATGGACGTTGTCTACAACGCCTGGCAGCAGATGCAGCGCATTGCGCCCGACGAGAGCATTTTTGCCCGGCACCCGCAGCTCAAGCCCGGTCAATACTATTTCAGCATGGCGAACCTGCTCAAAAACAAGAACTTCCCGTGGGTGCTGCGCGCGGCCGGGGCCAAGCCCGACGCCGTGTTTGCCATTGCGGGCGGCGGCAGCCTTGCCGCCGAGGCCGAGCGCCTCGGCCTGGCCGATCTGCCCAATGTGCTGTATCTGGGGTATGTCAGCGACGGCGCAGCCAAGGCGCTGATGGCTCACTGCAAAGCCTTTCTTTTCCCGACGCTCTATGAGGGCTTCGGCATCCCGCCGCTGGAGGCCGCCGCCTGCGGTGCGCCGCAGATCATTGTCAGCGACACCCCCTGTATGCGGGAGGTCTACGGCCCCTGCGCCGCCTACATTGACCTGACCGCGAACCCCGGCGACGTCGATGACGTCACCCCTGCCACGGCTCCCACCGCCGCCCTTCTCGAAAAATACAGCTGGGACAAGAGCGCTGAAAGACTGCTGCAAATTCTCGAAAAATAAAACACTGCCCGCCGCTTTCAACCCGAAAACGGCGGGCAGTGTTTTACATCCCGAACTTTCTGTCCAACGTCCTGTATTGCAGCGTCTCGGACAGATGCGCCGTGTCCAGTACCTCGCTGCCGTCGAGATCGGCCACGGTCCGGGCCACGCGCAGAATGCGGTCATAGGCGCGGGCGCTGTAGCCCAGCCGCTCAAACGCGCTGCGCAGGATCTTCTCGGCGGCAGGGGTCATGCGGCAGTAGCGCCGCAGGACGCCGGACGGCAGCTGCGCGTTGCACCGCACGCCGAGCAGGGCCTTGTACCGCTCCCGCTGCAAAGCACGCGCCGCCATGACCCGGGCGCGCACGTCGGCGCTGGACTCACCGCCCTGCTCGGACGCAAGGTCGTCGTACTCCACGGGCAGGGCCTCGACGTGTAAGTCAATGCGGTCCAGCAGCGGGCCGGAGATGCGCCGTCGGTAGGCATCCACCGCGCTCGGCGTGCAGGTACACTCCCGCGTGGGATGGCCTAAATAACCGCACTTGCAGGGATTCATGGCGGCCACCAGCATGAACCTGCACGGGTAGGACGCCGTGCCGTGTACGCGGCTGACGGTGACCCTGCCGTCCTCCAGCGGCTGGCGCAGCACCTCGAGCGTATCGCGGGCAAACTCGGGCAGCTCGTCCAGAAACAGCACGCCGTTGTGCGCCAGACTGACCTCGCCGGGGCGGGGGACAGACCCGCCGCCCACAATGGCTGTCGAGCTGACGCTGTGGTGCGGGCTGCGGAAGGGCCGCTGCTTGATAAGCCCCGTGCCGCCGCGCAGCAGCCCGGCCACGGAGTAGATGGCGCTGGTCTCGAGCGCCTCCTCATAGGTCAGCGGCGGCAGAATGCCCGGCAGCCGCTTGGCAAGCATAGATTTTCCGGTTCCGGGACTTCCGATCATGATCAAATTATGCCCGCCTGCAGCGGCGATCTCCATGGCGCGGCGGGCTTCGCTCTGGCCGCGCACATCGGCCATGTCCGGCCCCAGCCAGACGCCGTCCTCGTCGTACCCCTCGGGCGTTGCCGGGGTCAGGGGCGTTGCGCCGCAGAGGTGCAGCACCACATCCTGCGCACTGCGGGCCGGGTAGACGGTCAGTCCCTCGGCCACGGCGGCCTCGGCGGCATTTTCGGCAGGCAGAAACAGCTCCTTCACGCCGTTCTGCACCGCGGCCAGCGCCATTGGCAGCACGCCGGTCACGGGGCGCAGCGTGCCGTCCAGTCCCAGCTCTCCCAGAAACGCCCGCTCACTGCCGGGGGCGGGCAGCTTGCCCTGCGCGGCCATGATGCCCACAAACACCGGCAGATCGTACACCGGCCCGGTCTTGCGCACGTCGGCGGGGGCCAGGTTGATGGTGATACGGCTGGCGGGCCACTCATAGTGCAGGTTCTTGATGGCGCTGCGCACCCGCTCACTGCTCTCCTTCACGGCGGAGTCCGGCAGACCCACCAGATTGAACTGCGGCAGCCCGCCCGAAAGGTCGGCTTCGACCTGCACGATGTACCCCGCCAGACCGGTCACACCAAGGCTTGTCACTTTTGCATACATAGGCGGCTCCCTTTACAGTTTTTCCACGCCGGGAATCAGCGCGGGGTCATACATGACTTCGGAATGGTTGTCCAGCACAAGCTCCCGATGCAGCAGCTGCCCGGTCTGTGCGTCCAGTGTCTCCTTGTAAATCTTCGACACACGGTAATATTTGCCGCCCTCTTTTTGGAAGTGGTGCCCTTCCTCCACAATGCGGTAGCGGCAGGGCAGGGGGCGCTCACAGCGCAGCTCGGCGTAGAGGTTGTCCTCATCGCACCACAACAGCAGCTGGAACGTCTGGTCCATCTCATTTTTAAAACGGTAGTCGCCGTCATTGTAAAACACCGACGTGCCGGAACTGAACGGCACCCGCGGCCCCTCGTCGGGGGCCAGCGCGTCGGAGTGCTTGTGAAACTCGGTCACGGTCAGAGGGCTTACCAGCACAACGCGGTGAATCGTGTTTGCCAGGTTGCACAGCCCGCCGCCGATGCCCGGCAGAATATGATTACGCACCAAAATCCGCCCATCCCGGTAGCCCTTGCGCTTGGTCGTCTTGCCCACCCGATGCCAGAAGGAAAACGTCTCACCCGGGCGGATGAGAATGCCGTTGAGCCTTTCATTGGCAAGGCGGATGTTGACGGCCTTGTTCTCCTGCAAGACTGGGTCGATGCCCTTGCCGCGCTTGATGAGGTGCGAACTGTACTGCGCCACTATGCAGGGCAGAGGCGCGGTATCCTGCGTGTCGGCATAGTTTTCCTGCGCGAAAAAATTCTTGATATGGCGCTTGCAGATTTCCTTTTGCAGCGCAATTTTGTAACAGGTCGGGCCGATATCGCAGAACATGAAACTGCCTCACTTTCCTATGCCGTCCAAACGGCCCCGGCGGCGCGGGTCACGGTGGTAAAACCAGAGGATGACTTTTTCCAGCACACGCTTTTTGCCATGGTGCGTCTCGCCGGGCAGCCGGATGAAATCCACCAGGATGCTGTCCAGCCCGGCGCTGTTCGCGCCGCGGATATCCCGGAACACCTGGTCGCCGACGCAGACGACCTGCTCGGGCGGAAGGCCCAGTATGGCGCAGGCCCGGCGGTAGGCAGCGGGGTCGGGCTTGCCCGCCTCGGCAATAAAAAGCGTGCGGATATTGCGGTTGAATCGCTCAATGCGCACGGCAGAATTGTCGGAAAGCAGCAGTGTTTTCAGCCCCAGGCTGTGGATATGGCGGAACAGCGCGTCCACCTCGGGCGTGGAATCGTCGCCGTGGTGGACAAGCGCGTTGTCAATGTCAAACAGAATGCCTTTGTAGCCCAGCGCGGCCAGCTTTTCATAGTCGATGGCAAATACGCTGGGAACATGGGCCGTGGGGTACCAACGCTCAAGCATGCGGAGCCTCCATATAGTCGCAGACGGTGTTGATCTGGTCGGCGATATCCCCGCCAAAAGCGTGCGCAAAAAAGGCACTGCCGATGGTGAAATACGCGGCCCCGGCAGCTTTGATTTCATCCAACCGGGCAAAGCTGTTCACACTGCCCGCCAGGCAGATCGGCGCATGGACCGCCGCGATGAACGCACGGTTCAGCGCCGCCGCGTCGCCGGTATAGCGGTAGCCCAGCAGATCAATGCCGTCCACGCCCTTGGCTAAATAGCCCTCAGCCTCGCAGATCATCCCCGTCGGGGTGCCGTGCAGGATAGAGGGACGACCAGAAATTTGCCCAACGAAGGGCATATACCGCAGCCCATGGGCGCGGCAATAAGCATGGACGGCGTCAGAGTAGACCGTACCCATCAGGATGTCACACCCGCAGGCAGCGGCCATTTCGGCCCCGTGCAGGCATTCAGGCTCGGTGTAGGCGATGACCTCCAAACAGGTCGTCTTGCCGCAAGCTTTCATCTGGGCAAACAGGGCCTGCATCTCGGCGAAGGGAAGCCCTTCCTCTTTAAAGCCCCAATACCGGGCGCGGGTATGCTGACACCGGGCAAAGACTGCGGCGGCATCGGGCACAGTGACGTCGTTGTGAGTCAGCATGACGATGAGTTTAGGCGTATGTTTCATATAGGTCCACGGCTTTCCTTGGATATAATCATCGATGTGCAGAGCAGATACCTTCACTATACACTGGAAAACGCCGTTTGGCAAGGGCAAAAGGCGAAAGAAACTGTAAAAAACAGGCAAAAATAAACAAAATTCGATTGACAGGCTACGGCAAAGTTGGTATATTTAGAGTATACCTAAGTTAGTATTTCCTATGGAAAGTGAAGGTGTTTTACTTATGTATCAGGATATGTATGAGCGTTGGCTCGCTGCCGAGCTGGACGACGCTGACCTCAAGCCCGAGCTGGAAAGCGTCAAGGGTGACGATGCCGCCATTCAGGACCGTTTTGCCGTGGCCCTGAAGTTCGGTACCGCGGGCCTGCGCGGCGTCATCGGTGCAGGCACCAACCGTATGAATATTTACGTTGTCCGTCAGGCGACCCAGGGCCTTGCCAACTGGGTCAAGACCCAGGGCGGCAGCCAGACCGTTGCCATCAGCTATGACAGCCGCATCAAGAGCAACCTGTTCGCCAAAACCGCTGCCGAGGTGCTGGCCGCCAACGGCATCAAGGTCCGCATCTACAGCGCCCTTATGCCCGTGCCCGCACTGAGCTTTGCGACCCGCTATTACAACTGCAACGCCGGTATCATGGTCACGGCCAGCCACAACCCCGCTAAGTACAACGGCTACAAGGCCTACGGCCCGGACGGCTGCCAGATGACCGACGAGGCCGCCGACATCGTCTACGCCGAAATTCAGAAAACCGATATCCTGACCGGTGCCAAGCTGATCTCCTTTGAGGACGGCATGGCACAGGGCCTGATCGAGTACGTCGGTGAGGACTGCATCAACGCCCTCTACGCCGCCATCGAGGCGCGCTCCATCCGCCCGGGCATCTGCAAGACCGCGGGTCTGAAGCTCGTCTACAGCCCGCTGAACGGCTCCGGCCTTGTGCCCGTCACCCATGTTCTGGGCGACATCGGCATCACCGACATCACCATTGTGCCCGAGCAGAAGGACCCGGACGGCAACTTCCCGACCTGCCCGTATCCCAACCCCGAGATCTTCGAGGCACTGCGCCTGGGTCTGGAGCTGGCCGAGAAGTCCGGCGCTGACCTGATGCTGGCCACCGACCCCGACGCGGACCGCGTCGGCATCGCCGTCAAGTGCAAGGACGGCAGCTATGAGCTGCTCTCCGGCAACGAGGTCGGCGTTCTGCTGCTCGACTACATCTGCGCGGGCCGCATTGAGCAGGGCACGATGCCCAAGAACCCCGTCATGTGCAAGTCTATCGTCTCCACGCCGCTGGCTGACAAGGTCGCTGAGCATTACGGCGTCGAGTGCCGCAACGTGCTGACCGGCTTCAAGTGGATCGGCGACCAGATCGCCAAGCTGGAGGCCGACGGCGAGGTGGACCGCTTTATCTTCGGCTTTGAGGAAAGCTACGGCTATCTGGCCGGTCCCTACGTCCGCGACAAGGACGCTATCATCGGCTCGATGCTGATCTGCGAGATGGCCGCCTACTACCGCGCCAAGGGCTCCTCCATCAAGGAAGAACTGGAGCGCATCTACACCGAATATGGCCGCTACCTGAACAAGGTGGACAGCTTTGAGTTCCCCGGCCTGTCCGGCATGGACAAGATGGCCGGCATCATGCAGAACCTGCGCGTCAACCCGCCGAAGGACTTTGCCGGTGACAAGGTCGTCAAGGTCGTGGACTACAAGAAGCCCGAGGAGACCGGCCTGCCCGCAGCCAACGTCCTGATCTACACGCTGGAAAGCGGCGCGACGGTTGTCGTGCGTCCCTCCGGCACCGAGCCGAAGATCAAGACCTACTTCACCACCAAGGGCAAGGACCTCGCCGAGGCCGAGGCCCAGAAGGAAAAGCTGGCCGAGGCCTGCAAGCCCCTGCTGGCGTAAGTCTGGCATAGCATAAAGATATTTTGCGCACCGCTCCCGACTGGGGGCGGTGCGCTTTTTTAGTGCGCAGCCCCGTTTTCGAGCGATTTGTAGGGAGGGGTCTTGACCCCTCCGCGGGGCGTCGAGGACGCCGCCCCCTACAGTGGCAGCCCATAAAGTTATATAGTACCGCAAACGTCCGCGGCGGCCACCCGGTAATGATTTGCAGGGGAGGGATTCATCCCTCCTGTGTACCTTGCCTTCAACGCCTGTTCAACAAGCGTGGCACTGTAGGGGACGGGCATGCCCGGCCCTCCACCTGCCCGCTGCCGCCTTTGTGCAATTCCACCAAACAACCCTGTCAAATTTTGTCACCCTCACCCCTTGACACCGCCCTTCTACACTTGTAGAATAAAGCTATCTTCTACAACTGTAGAACAAAGGAGGTCGACCCCATGTTCGCCACACTTTTTGCTTCGCTGTTCGTGCAGGGCATTCTGCTGGGCCTGGCCGCGCTGGCATTGCTGGCCGCGGCGCCCCGGCTGCAAAAACGCTACGGCCCGCAGTGGCTCTGCCGCCTGTGGGTCACGCTGGCCGTGCTGCTTCTGGTGCCGCTGCACGCGCTTGTGCCCCAGGCCCCGGCGGCGGTGTCCGTGGATACCACACCGCTGTACAGCAAGACCGCCCTTTCGCAGGAAGTCACCGAGCGCCCCGCCGACGGTGTGCCCTACATGGCTGCGCCCACGGGCTACATCGTGCCCCGCGCCGAGCTGCAGACGGGACACCGCACGGTGCTGGAACGCCTCGCCGTCGGCGCAACGCAGCTGAACCTGCTGGCCCTTGCGTGGAACCTCGGCGTGCTGGCTGTTGCGCTCTATCAATTTGGCGGCTATGCCGTCTGGCGCATCCGCGTCCGCCGCACCGCACAGCCGGTTGACACCGGCTGGCGCAGCGCCCTGCCGCAGGGGGCGTGCCCGCGCATGGTCGCCACGCCGCTGGTACGCAGCCCCATGGTGGCGGGCACGCTGCATCCCGTACTTCTGACCCCCACGGGCACGGCTCCCAATGGCGCAGACTACATGCTGGCCCACGAGCTGACCCACATAAAACGGCATGACGTCGCCAAAAAGCTGCTGTTTACGCTGGCGTGTGCCGTGCATTGGTATAACCCTGCTGTCTGGCTGCTGGCCGCCCGCGCGGGCCGCGACATTGAGGAGGCCTGTGACGCCGAGACCCTGTGTGGCCGCGATGCCGCTTACCGTGCGGCCTACGCCGACGCCCTGCTGACCGCCGTGCGCCAGAACCGCGGCCCCGCGCTGACCAGCGGCTTTGCCCTGAACAAGCGCCAGTTCAAGCAGCGTCTGGCCGCCCTGTGGGACACCGCCCCCAAGCACCGTGGACGCGCCCTGCTGGCTGTGCTGGCCCTGACTGCCTGCTGTGCGGGCGGGCTGGTCGCCTGCAAGCCCGCCGACGCGGCCCCGCAAGACGAGCAGGAACCCGCCGCAGCTGCCGCACCGGAGCCGTCCGAGACCGCCAACCCCATCGTGACCCCGGAGCCGCCGCCCGTCTCAATGGAGGCGGGGGCCGCAGCCGTGCGGCGCGGTGCGGACTTCCTTTGGAGTGAATATCTGACCGACGGAAACGGCTACTACTACCACAGCGGCGCGTGCGGCCTTGTGGAGCCCGAGGATTACGACACGGAATATATTTCCGCCCTGCTGGAAACCCGGCGCGACGACGGCACAACTTGGCGCGACTACCTGAACGACGGCCGGGGTGCGCTGGTCAAAGCGACCTTTGAAGCCGAGCTGACGCCCGAAGCCTGGTATCTGGGCAAACAATACGGCGAGGGACGCTTTCATGTTTATCTGATTGCGCCGTTCGACGAATCGCAGCCCTGTGAGGTCATCAGCGGCTGGCAGTCTGCCGACGATCCGAACCAATCGGCACATTTTGAGATTCTGCCCATGGCACGGGAACTGGACCTGACCAACAACCAGTACCGCATGCTGCTGCACCAGTGCGATGCGCTGGCACAGGCAGGAGCGCGGGACTTTGGCAACCCCGGCGATTGGCCGCAGGACGAGCTGGAAACCTACCTCTATTACCGCAACCGGTATTTTTACGGCGGGGCCGACGCCCTGCTGATGCTGAACGTTGATTTCACTCCTGCAAATGATTGGAACCAACAGCTGCTCTACCTGACCTACGACGAAGTGAACGCGCTGGATTTCTCGGCACCCAAGACCGCTGCACTCCCGGGCTACACCCCGCCGGAAAGTCTCGAAAGCGACGACCCGGGCGTCTGGACCTTCACGCGCGAGGGCTTGTATATTACTGCCGAATGGCCCGGTGTGGAGCGCTACACGTTCTACGTTCATAACGGCAACGCCAGCCTGAAATTTGACGCCCGCACCATCTGTGTACAGGGCCAGAGCTTGTCTTAAAAAGGAGACATCCCATGTCCAAAATCAAACGCCTGCCCGACGCAGAGCTGGAAATCATGAACGCCCTGTGGGATGCCGACGCGCCGCTGACCGCCGCCGAGCTGGAAACGGCGCTGCCCGGCCCGCCCCGCGCCCGCACAACGCTGCTGACCCTGCTGGCCCGGCTGGAGGAAAAGGGCTGCGTCACCCGCGAAAAGCAGGGGAGGGGCTACCTCTACACCGCCGCCCTGACCCGGGCCGCGTACCTGCCCGCCGAAAGCCGCAGTCTGTGGGGCCGCCTTTTCGGCGGCAGCCCCCGCAACTTCGTAGCCGCCCTTGCCGAAACCGACACCCTCACCGACGCCGACATAGACGAGCTGGCGGAATACTTGGAGGAACTGAAAAAAGAGAGAAAATAGCGTAAAATTTGTAGGGGCGGGCACTGTCCGCCACTACTTGCAATTCTCCCTCGACTTGTAGTATAATAATATGTCCCATAGTATCCACATTCGCAAGTGAGGTGACGCCCATGCCCGGTGATCTGCATACCCATACGACCTTCTCCGACGGTTCGACCCCGGCGGACAAGCTGCCGTTTCTGGCGGCCTGCGCGGGGATGACCCATCTGGCCATCTCGGACCACGATTCGATCCGGAGCGTGCGCTACGCCTATGCTCATCCCGTGCAGAACGGCGTCCACCTCATCCCGGCCACCGAGCTGACCGCCTACGACTATGAGCGCGCCCATCGCGTGCATCTGCTCTGCTACTGGCCCGACGACTGCGCCGCGCTGGCGGACTTTTCCGCCATGATGGCCGAGCGCCGCCTGACCGCCATGCTGCAGAGCTGCAAGGAGCTGGAAGCCATCTGTCCCCAGTTCCGCACCGAGGAGGCGCTCGAGCTTGCCAAAGACAGCGGCACGCTGTTCAAGGCGCAGGTCATGCGGGTGCTGTGGCAGTACGGTCTGGCCGACGGCATGTATAATACCGTATACAAATCGCTGTTCGGGCTCAAGCCCGTGCGCGGGCGCATCCTGCACACGCCGCGGTATGAGCCGGTGGATACCGTGCTGGATGTCATCAAGGCAAGCCGCGCAGTGGTCGTGCTGGCGCACCCCAGCGTTTACCACAGCATGGAGCTGGCGCGCGAGCTGATCGCCGCCGGGCGGCTGGACGGTGTCGAGATCGACCATCCCCGCAACACGCCGGAGGACAGAGCCGAGCTGACCCGCTTAGCCAAGGAAAACGGACTGATCGTCACGGGCGGCACCGATTACCACGGCATCAACACCGTGACGCCGCGCCCGGTGGGAGCATTTACGACCAGCGACGAGATGATCGCGCGCATCGGCGACATAGCCAAGGCACGCAAATCGACCTACAAGAGACAAAAATAAGGAGCAAATAAAATGACATACACCTACAACAATAAAGGCACCTGTTCCGTCCGCACCGTCGTGGAGCTGAACGACGACCATACCATTAAGAGCGTGCAGGTCCTGGGCGGCTGCGACGGCAACCTGAAGGGCATCGCCAAGCTGCTGCCCGGCATGAAGGCCGAGGACGCCATCGCCCGCATGGAGGGCACGACCTGTGGCCGCAAGCCCACCAGCTGCCCCGACCAGATCGCCCAGGCACTTAAGGGCGCACTGGCGGAGATGGGCTGATAAAGGTCCGTAGGGGCGGATTCCATATCCGCCCGGGCCGTCTGCGGCAGCCGCACACCTTGCGGGCGCATATAGAATGCGCCCCTACATTTTGCCCACAAGGCTTATTACTATAAAAGGAGCTTCCCATGGACTGCTTCCATTACCCTCTCGATACCGAAACGCTGCTGCGCAAAAAGCGTAAGCTGCGGCGTGAGCTGCTGGCCCGGAACCCGCACCCGCTGCACAAAAAAATTGCCATTCTCGGCGGGTCCACCACAAACGAAGTGGCCGACCAGCTGGGGCTGTTTCTGCTGCAATACGGCATCGAGGCGGAGTTCTACCAGAGCGAGTACGCCCAGTATTGGCAGGACGCTATGTTCGGCACGCCGGAGCTGGACGACTTCCACCCCGACGTCATCTACATCCACACAAACTGGCGCAACCTGACCGCCCTGCCCACGACTGCAGACAGCGAAGCTGCCATCGACGCGATGCTCGACGAGCAGTACGCCCATTTTGAGACGATGTGGCAGGCGTTGGAGCAAAAATTCGCCTGCCCGGTCATCCAGAACAACTTTGACCGCCCGAACTTCCGCCTCATGGGCAACCGCGACATCTGGGACCCCCATGGCCGCTCCAACTTCATCAGCCGCCTGAACCAGAAATTTTACGCCTACGCCGCGTCCCATGAGCACTTTTACATCAACGACATCGACTACCTGTCGGCGGACTACGGCCTGACGGCGTGGGGCGACGCCTTCTTCTGGCACATGTACAAATATGCCATCTGCCTCGACGCGATCCCGTCGCTGGCCAACAGCGTGGCCAATATCATCAAGTCCCTGTACGGGCGCAACAAAAAGGCGCTTGTGCTCGACCTGGACAATACGCTCTGGGGCGGCATCGTCGGCGACGACGGCGTGGATGGCCTGGCCATCGGCCCCGAGGTGCCCGAGGGTCAGGTCTACGCCGAGTTCCAGAGCTACTGCAAGGCGCTGAAATCCATCGGCGTCATCCTGGCCGTTGACTCCAAAAACGACGAGGCCAATGCGCTGGCGGGCCTGAACCACCCGGACGGCGTGCTGCGCCCCGATGATTTCGTCGCCATCAAGGCCAACTGGGACCCGAAGGACCTGAACCTGAAGGCCATCGCATCCGAGCTGAATTTGGGCGCGGACAGCTTTGTCTTTGCCGACGACAACCCGGCGGAGCGCGCCATCGTGGCCGCGCAGGTGCCCGGCGTCGCTGTGCCCGCGCTGGACGGGGCCGAAAACTACATCAAGACCCTCGACCACGGCGGCTATTTTGAGGTCACGGCCCTTTCCAAAGAGGATCTGAAAAAGACCGAGCTTTACCACCAGAACGCCGAACGTGCCAAGGCACAGGCGGCGTTTGCCGACTACGGCCAGTATCTCGACAGCCTTGATATGACGGCCACGATCAAGGGCTTTGAGCCGCTCTACATCCAGCGCATTGCCCAGCTGACGAACAAGTCCAACCAGTTCAACCTGACGACGCTGCGCTGCTCCGAGGATGACATCCGCGCCATGGCCGGGGACAAAAACGACCTCTGCCTTTGCGGCAAGCTTGTGGATAAATTCGGTGATAACGGCATTGTCACCGTTGTGGCGGGCCGGCAGCAGGGCGATGTGCTCGACCTGACGCTCTGGCTCATGAGCTGCCGCGTGCTCAAGCGCGGCATGGAGGACGCCATGATGGACACCGTCGTGGCCGAAGCCGCCGCCCGCGGGGTCAAAACCATCGTAGGCCATTATTATCCGACAGCCAAAAACGCCATGGTGCGCGAATTTTACCCGCAATATGACTTTGCCAAAACGGCGGAGGATGCCGACGGCAATACGGAGTGGACGCTGGACGTCGCCGCCTACACGCCGAAGCACCCCCACATGAAGATCGAACGCTGACAGATAGGAAACCGTATGAAACGAACCATCCTGCAAAAAGCGGCAGCTACCGCACTGTTTGTGCTGCTCACGGCGGCACTGCTGGCGGCTGCGGATTTTCTGCTGGTGGATGATGTACACTCCTACTCCCGCGTCATGCTGCAGGAGCTGTATGCCGATGCCGGAAACATAGATACGCTGTTTTTGGGCTCGTCCCACTGCTACCGCAGCGTTGACCCCGCGCAGGTGGACGCGGCGCTGGGCACCCACAGCTTCAACGCCGGGTCGTCCCAGCAGCTGCCGGACGGCTCCTATTATATGCTGAAAGAAGCTGCTGCGCAGAACCCGCTGAAAACCGTCTATCTCGAAATGTTCTACACCGGCTACAATGAGAGCGCGTCCGCCAACATCCCGCTGGCCTGCTATCTGCTGGCCGACCACATGGACTGGCGCTCACCCAACCGATACGCCTACCTGTCGGAGATGGGCGGTCTGGCGGCCTATGCCGACCTGCTGCTGCCCGCGCGCCATGGCATTGCGTCGCCGTCCTCCATGCCCGCCCTCTGGAAGGCCAAGCTGACTGACGGCTACACGCCGGACAGCTACGGCTATGTGACCTACCCGGATAGCGGTGAGGCGTACCGGGGCCGCGGCTTTGTCTATACCACCGGCATCCCGCAGGACGGCTTTGCCACGCTGCTGAACGTAGATGCCGACGCGCCATTGTCGGATTTTGGCTGGGAATACCTCAACAAAATCACCGATTTCTGCGCGGAAAACGGCATCCGGCTTGTGCTGTTCACGGCCCCGCTGCCCAGCGGCTACCTGTACAACACCGAAAACTATCAGTCCTACGTCGATGCGCTGCAAAACTTCTGCGCCGCGCATGACGGGCTGGAATACTGGGATTTCTCGCTGTACAAGCTGCAAAGCGAAATCAATCTGAAGATCGAGGACTTCTCCGACGCGCACCACCTGAACGGCGCGGGGGCGGAAAAGTTCACCGCCATTCTCTGCAAGACGATCCAACGCCGTGCGGCGGGGGAGAGCGTTGACGATCTTTTCTATCAGACGGTGGAGGAAAAGCTGACCCTCACCCCGGACGACTCCGTCCTGATGGCCTATTATGCAAAGCTGCAAGACGAATAAGAAGGAGGCCCTGCCATGATCGCCGTGACATCACCCGGCTTTGTGCTGTTCGCGGCGCTGCTGGCGGGGCTTTGGTATGCCTGCCCGCCGCCGCGCCGCTGGCAGCTGCTGCTGGGGGCAAACTTACTATTTTACGCGGTGCTCTGCCCGGCAGCACTGCCGGTGCTGCTGGGCAGCAGCTTTCTGGTCTGGTGGTGCGGGCGGCGCACCGCGAAAAAGCCCGTGTTCCTTGCGGGGCTTGCGGCGGCACTGCTGCCGCTGGCCCTGCTCAAGTATCTGCCCGCTGCGCTGGGCTGGCAGGGCACGCTGGCGAACGCTCTGGGCATCGGCTATTTTACGCTGCAGCTCGTCAGCTATCTGTGTGACGTGCGCCGGGGCAGGATTTTGCCTGAGGAAAAATACGCCCGCCTTTTGTGCTATGCGTCGTTCTTTCTCTCCATCACGCAGGGCCCCTTCAACCGCTATGACGCCCTGATGCCGCAGCTGGACCGGCCCACTGTCTGGGATACGGACCGGGTCTGGCGCGGCGTACAGCGCAGCGCGTGGGGCTACTTTAAAAAGCTGGCCGTGGCGGACCGCGCCGCCGTCGTTGTGGATGCAGTCTTTGCCAACCCCGCCGCCTTTGACCGCACCCAGCTGCTGCTGGGCGGCGTGCTGTTCACCGTGCAGCTCTACGCCGATTTCTCCGGCTACACCGACATTGTGCTGGGCGTCGGCGAGGTGCTGGGCCTGCACCTGCCGGAAAACTTCCGCCAGCCGTTCTTTGCCGACTCGGTCAAGGACATCTGGGCGCGGTGGCACATCAGCCTGTCGCAATGGCTGCGGGATTACATCTATATTCCGCTGGGCGGCAGCCGGTGCAGCAAGGCGCGCAAGGACGGAAACCTGATTATAACCTTCCTCGTCAGCGGCCTGTGGCACGGCGCGGGGCTGACCTACCTCGTCTGGGGCGGCCTGCACGGCCTGTGCCAGGCGGCGGAAAACCACCTGCCGCCCCGCCGCCCGGGTAAGCTCCGCCATGCGCTGCGCGTGGCGGGCACATTCTGCATTCTGGCGGGTGCGTTCGTGATTTTCCGCGCCAGCAGCCTTGCCAACGCGGCAGAGCTTTTTAAGGGTATTCTCTGCAACGGCGGGCACGCCGTGTTCTCCAACTATTGGGAGCTTGGCCTGACGAGCCTGCAGGAGGAGATTCTGCTCTACGCGGGCATTGCGATTCTGCTGGCCGTGGACGCTGCCCATGAGTGCGGTGTCTCGCTGCGGACCAAAATTGCCGCCCTGCCCACGCCCGCCCGCTGGGCTGTCTATGAGGTCTGCATTTTTGTTTTCCTGTTCATGGGCCGCTTCCTCGGCGGCGGCAGCTTCCTGTATGCGAGGTACTGACAATTTTGCCGCCTGTAGGGGCCGGACGTGTCTGGCCCGCCCGTTACCCATACAGGGCAGCCTGCGGAAGGCCGCGGGCGGCCCCTGCAACATGATACAACAAACCCGGCGTGTGCCCATCGGCAGGCACACGCCGGGTCGGTTTTTTATGAAGTTATTTCAATCTCTGGTCCGTTCCAAAAAACTTGAACATCTTGCACCCGCCCAGCATACGGCTGGCAACCTTCTCGGTGTAGCGGGCCACAAAAACGCTCTGGTCGGTGATGTTCGTCGTGTAGATCGTGGGACGGTGGGTCAGCATCCGGGTGTTGATCAGCTCATACAGCACGCTGATGGTCAGCGGCGTGATGTACTCGGTGCCCAGGTCGTCCAAAATCAGCAGGTCGGCCTCCTGACAGGCGGCCAGCCACTCGTCGTTGGTCGTGTAGTTGAAGTGCTCGCGCCCCAGCTGCGCGGCCAGCGCGGCGGCGCTTGTGTACAGTACGTCGTGGCCGCCCTCCAGCACGGCGTCGGCAATCGCCAGCGCCAGATGTGTCTTGCCCAAGCCGGTGTGGCCCATGAACAGCAGGTTCGGGCTGTTCTGGCTGAATTTTGCGGCGTAGCCGCGGCAGTAGTTCAGCAGCTTGCCCATGTACTCCCGCGGGGAGATGCCCAGCTCCGGCTCCACGGCGTCGCTGTAGCGCTCGACCTCAAAGCTGGCAAACTGGCACAGGCCCAGCGGGCTGGCGGCATTGATCTCGTCCCGGCGCAGACGGCGGGCGGCGTCTGCCACGCAGCGGCAGGGGACACCGCCGCACATACCGGTATCCTCACACAGCGGGCAGCGGTAGGCGGGCTTAAAATCGTCCGCGCTGAACCCAGCCTCCCTGACCGCAGCGGCCAGCGCTTCCTCTGCGCGGGTCAGCGCGGCGCGGGCTGTATCCATGTTTCCGCCAAGGGCTGCGGCCTTCGCAAGGCCCAGCCCCGCACGCAGGTGGGCGCTGTCCGCCTCGGCCAGCGCCGGGTGAGCGGCGTAGGCGGCGCGGCGGGCAGTCTCGGCCTGCATTACGGCCTGCTGGCGGTAGGCTGCCACCTCGCGCTGCGCGGCGCGGAACAGTTCGTCTTTTGTGCGCATAGATTACCCCTCCTCGTCAAACATGGCCGCCCAGTTGCGGTTGAACAGGTCCTTCTGGGCGCTGGCGGCGGGCGGCTGGGCGTTGGGGCGCTCGGTCATCACGATGTTGCTGCCCTCCAGCTGGCCCTGACGGCGCGCAGCGTCGATCGTCGTGATGCCCTGGGCACGCCAGGCCCGCAGAATGCCGTCCACGTACCGCACGGTGTTTTTACCGTTGGCACGCAGCAGTGCCTCGTCGATCATCTCGCGCCCGATGCCCATTTCCTCGTGCCAGCGGGCAATCGTGCGGCGCTCCCAGTTCGTCAGTGCACGCGGCTCAATGCCAAACTGTGCGGCGGCATCCTGGCACCAGGCCTCGCGCTGCTTGGCGCGCTGCAGCCAGCGCTCGGCGTCCTCGCCGGTCTCGACGCCGTCCTCCCGCCAGCGGGCCAGCAGGTGGGTCACGGCGGCGATGGTGCGCCGCCCCAGACGGGTGACCTCGGCGCAGCAGAGCAGAATGACATCGGGCTGCCAGCCGTCGTTTAAGTACAGCCCCACAAGCCGCTGCATCTCGCTGCGGCTCAGCGTTTTGCCGAAGATGCTTTGCGCCTCCTGGCACAGAACGGCAACATAGGGGTCGTTGGCCACGCTGGCCAGATCGACCCGCGCAGGCTCGGCTGCCGGGGCAGGGGCGGCCCCGCGCTCACTGACCAGCAGCCCGGCACCGGCCCAGTATTGCAGGGTGCGCTTGGCAGCCTCGATGCTGGGCAGTGCCAGTGCGCGGGCCATCGTGCGCGGGTCGGTGTCGTGGGTCTGCAAAATGTAGAGTGCGGCCCGGATCGTATCGCCGTCGGTCTGGGTCAGATGGGTCAGGACCAGTTGCGGTACAGCCAGCGTGTCGCCGTTGCTTGCCGCTAATTTGTAGCCCATATCCGCAAACCTCCCCACTATAAATTGTTGGTTTATTATACCACAAAAGTGCCGTTTGGTCAATCTTGAAGAAAAACTGCCCAAAAATCAGCGCCGGATTTTGGGCAATGCGTTCCTTGTATTTTGATACACAAATTTGTACAATAGTACCATAAACAGTTAAAGTATTAAGGGGGAGACCACCATGGCGATGAATCTTGTAAAACTGCCCACCGGCAAATCGAATTTGCAGCTGCGCGTCAGCAAGGGGCACTATGCCACCAGCCACAGCCATATCAACTACTACATTGATGTCACCCTGACAAAGTTCCGCCTGTCGGAGGCACGCGCTGCCGCCGCCGAGCTGGTGCGAGAGTACAAGTCGACGACCATTGTGGACACGATCCTCTGCCTGGACGGCACCGAGGTCATCGGCGCCTGCATGGCCAGTGAGCTGACAAAGGCCGGCTATACGAATATGAATGCCCACCAGACGATCTACGTCGTCACGCCGGAGCATACCACCGGCAGCCAGCTGCTTTTCCGCGAAAACACCGCCCCGATGATCGCCGGTAAGCATGTACTGGTGCTGGCGGCGTCTGTCACCACCGGCTTCACCGTGCAGGGCGCTGTCGAGGCCATCCGCTACTACGGCGGCGATCCCGTCGGCATCGCGTCGATCTTTGCGTCTGTCAAGGAGTGCGCAGGCTACCCCGTGGCCAGCATCTTTGACACCCACGACCTTCCCGACTACGAAACCTACGACTCCCACAGCTGCCCGTGGTGCAGGCAGGGCAAGAAAATTGATGCGCTTGTCAACAGCTTCGGCTACTCGAGCCTGTAAATTTTCTGACGATTTTGCCCCCTCGAAAGAGGGGGCTTTTTGTCGTTTTGCGGTCTTGACGCTCCGCGCAGGGTCTTTTATAATGGGAAGGCTGATTTTTTTAGGAGGAATTGGTTTGAATACTGAGAATTTGAATGGGATCCTTGCACAATACGTTCAGCACTGCAAAGCCCGCGCGGCAGCCGATGAGGGAACGGTCTGGCACGCGGTGGACTGCTTTGGCGTGAACTGGGACATCGAGGACAGCGACTTTCCGGCCATGTTTGCCGATGCCATGCAGCAGGCCCAGCCGACGCTGGACAACCCGGCCTTGCAGCCCATCGGCGGCCTGCAGAACCTGATGCTGCGCGACAGCGAGGTCGAACTCGTCCGCGAGTGCTTCCGCTGGCTGTACAATGAGGACGGCGGTGATATTTCCAAGCGCCGGGGCCGCGCCGAGCTGTTCGCTGACCAGATCAACGGGCGGTTCCGCCGCGTGTTCCCGCGCATGACCAAGTACACGATGAATACGGCCAACGCGGTGTTCTTCCTGAACCTGTGGGAGCCGCACGCGAACTACTTCTATCAGGCCGGCGAGGCAAAGGCGTGGGCAGATTACTTTGGGTATGAGGCAGACTTTGGCGGCGGCACGGCGCTGGATTTGCCGCGCTACTACACGATGTGCAACGACCTGCTGCACGCGCTGGAGAACTACCCGGAGATCATCGCCCTGCACAAGGCCTACACGGAGCAGGAGCTGGGCGGCATCGACGACGCGCTGCACCTGCTTGTGTACGACATCCTGCACACGGCCTACGTCGAGCAGTTCTACCCGAAGGGCTACACCCGCGGCTCGACAAGCAGGGAGCGCGCAAAGGCTGTGAAGGAGAAGGCAGACCGCGCCGAGCTCTGCATTCGCATCGGCGAGTGTGAGCAACAGCTGCAGGAGCTGCTGGCGAACCCTGCTGCGCTGCCCGACCTGACCGGCTGTAAAATCAACCATAAAATGTTCGGCGCAGGCACGGTCCGGCCCGCCGAGGGCCAGTTCATGGTCATCGACTTCAACGGCACGCTGAAGAAGTTCAGCTACACAGCCTCGATGAACAGCGGCTATCTCTCCGCCGAGGACCCCAACGTCGAAGCCCGCCTGCAGGCCTACCAAGACTACAACAAGGACAAGGACCGCCTGGAGAAGGAACTGAAGAACCTGAAGGCGGAATTGGTGAAGCTGTAATCGGAAACCGGCCCAGCGGGCGAATGCTGTTCGCCCCGGCTGCGTTCTGCAATAAAAAAATCCCTGCGTCTGAATGTGACACAGGGATTTTTTTATTGGAGCGGCTGATGGGAGTCGAACCCACGTCCTCAGCTTGGAAGGCTGATGTACTAGCCGTTGTACGACAGCCGCGTAACAACAGTACCTATTATACCCATCTGCGGGGGTGTTTGTCAAGCCCACCGGGCCGTGTTTTCCTGCCTCTGTTACCCTTTTGCCATTTTATTTTACATTTTGCACCCTTGACAATCCTACGCCAAAGCACCATAATAAATACTGAATCTGTATAAACGAAATTTTGAGAGGAAAGAGGTGCGGCACCATGCGCGTGATTGCCGGAACAGCTCGCGGCAAAAATCTGCAGGCCCTGCCGGGCGAGGACATTACCCGCCCGACCATCAACCGTGTGAAGGAGGCCATGTTCTCCAGCGTGCAGTTCCTGGTGCCGGGGGCACGGGTGCTGGACCTGTTCGCAGGCAGCGGCCAGCTGGGCATCGAGGCTCTGTCCCGCGGTGCCAAAAGCTGCCTCTTTGTGGACCGCTCCACCGAGGCGCTCGCCGTTGTGAAGGCCAACTGCAAAACGGCAGGGGTGGACCGCCAGAGTGATATACGCCAGGGCGAGGCCGAGAGCTTTCTCGCCAACATCCGCGGGCCGTTTGACCTGGCTCTGCTGGATCCGCCGTTCCACCATGATACCGTGGCTGCCGTGCTGCCGCTGCTGGCCGCTAAGATGGCCCCCGGCGGGGTCGTGCTCTGCGAGACCGAGCGCGAGGCCGACCTGCCCGAGCAGGCGGGCGCTCTGACGCTGGTGAAGCAGTACAACTACGGCAAGATCAAGGTCAGCCGCTATGAGAGAGGGGAAGAGGTATGAACGTTGAAGAACTGTTGGAGATGATGGAGGAAACGCTGGAGGCCGGGACGATAGTTCCGTTCTCCGCTTCCAAGCGCATGGTCGATGTGGACCGTATGCGCGATATTATCGATGAGGTGCGCAACAACCTGCCCGACGAGATCCGCGAGAGCAAAAAAATCGTGAATGACCGCGAGCAAATCATGCAGAACGCCCGCATTGAGTCCGAAAGCATCATTCAGCAGGCAGAGGAGCGCGCCCGCGTCCTGACCAGCGAGCAGGAGATCGTCAAGCGCAGTCAGCAGCACGCGGCGGAGATCCTGTCCGCTGCCCAGAAGAGCGCCAAGGAACTGACCCGCAAGGCGACCCTGTACTGCGAGACGATCCTGAAGAACTCCGAGGAGGTGCTGGGCCGAAGCATGGCGGACATCAAGAACACCCGCATGAATCTGCGCAGCGCCGCCCGCCCCAAGAATAACATGCCCAAGTAAAAAATGCAGAGGTGTTGTTATTCACGGCACATTTCTGCCCATGACAACATAATATGCAAAAAACAACGCCGCACCGTGCAATATGGTGCGGCGCTTTTCTTTGCCCGGGGGTAGGAATTTTGCCGCGTGCGCATTTGCTGCAAACTGCTGACCTGCATCCCGATCCCTTTGTACAAACTGTGAAAAATCAATCCATGGCGCAGTTTTTCCCCGCCTGCCCTTGCTTTTTGCTGAATAAAATGGTACTATTATTTTACCACAGGTGGGTAATTGTGGCGTGAATAACAACAAGAGTGGGGAAGAATGGGTAGTTTTCCACGTTCTCCACAGAGTTATTAACAAACTGAACGCAGCGACGTAAAAAATCTTGCCGAAGATTTGTGCAGTATGACGAAGGGAGGGGAAGCCGGATGCTCGTCGGTCAGTATGATTACGCAATCGATGCAAAAGGGCGTCTGAACTTTCCTGCCCGCTTCCGGGACGCGATGGGGGAGACCTTCATCGTGACCCGGTGGCTGGATCACTGCCTGGCCGCCTTCCCGGCAGAGGAGTTCGAAAAGGTCGCCGCCAAAATTGAGGAAAAGGGCCTCGTCAAGGGCCGCAAGGTCAGCCGTATGCTTTACGCCTCCGCCGTCGAGGTCACCCCGGACAAGCAGGGCCGCATTCAGCTGCCCGCCAAGCTGCGGGAGTACGCGGGCCTCGACCACGATGTGACCATCATCGGCAGCCGCAGCTTTGCCGAGATCTGGAACACCGAGGCGTGGAACGCCAACCAGGAAACGAGCGATGAGGACTTCACCGCTGCGATGGAAGACCTTGACTTTTAACAAAACAGGACGATAACACATGGAATTTTCACATATCCCCGTACTGCTGCAGCCCTGTCTGGACGGGCTGAACATCGACCCTGCCGGTATCTATCTGGATGGTACCGCCGGCGGCGCCGGTCACAGCAGAGAAATCGCCAAACGCCTGACCACAGGACGTCTGATCTCGCTCGATCAGGACCCGGATGCGGTGGCAGTCGCCACCGAAAGGCTCAAGGGTCTGCCGGCGCAGGTGGTGCAGGTCAATTTCCGTGAGGCCGCCCGCGTCCTTGCGGAGCTTGGCATCCCGGCGGTCAACGGGGCCCTGCTCGATCTCGGCGTGTCCAGCCACCAGCTGGACGACGCGGCCCGCGGCTTCTCTTACCATGCCGACGCGCCGCTCGATATGCGCATGAGCCAGCAGGGCCCCACCGCCGCGGACCTGGTCAACACGCTGGATCGTGAGGAGCTGACCCGCATCCTGCGTGACTACGGTGAGGAGCCGTATGCCTGGCAGATCGCGGGCAAAATTGTCGCCGCGCGGGCGGAGCAACCCATCCTGACCACGCTGCAGCTGGCCGAGATCGTCGCCGCCGCCGTGCCCCCGGCAGAGCGCCGCAAGGCGAAGAACCCGGCGCGCCGCACCTTCCAGGCCATTCGCATTGCGGTCAACTCCGAGCTGGACGCCCTGAACGAGGGGCTCGACGCCATCTTTGACTGTCTGGCCCCGGGCGGGCGGCTCTGCGTCATCACCTTCCACAGCCTGGAGGATCGGCTCGTTAAAAACAAGTTCCGCCGCTGGGCACAGCGCTGCACCTGCCCGCCGGAGCAGCCCATCTGCACCTGCGGAGGTGTGGCCAAGGCCAAGCTGATTACCCGCAAGCCCATTGAGGCTGACGCCGCGGAGCTGGAGACCAACCGTCGCAGCCGCAGCGCCAAATTGAGAGTGTTGGAGAAAGCATAAGAGGCATTATTCATGACAACTGTTTTGCTGCACGAGGGCTCGGCAGCACCGAAACTGGAGCCCCTGCCGCGCCCGCAGGTGCGTGCGGTGCGCGGCGGCAACCACGGCCTGAACCGCGTCCGCCATGTGATGCGGACTGCCGTGATCGTGCTGATCCTTGCCGTGTTTGGCGGGCTGGCAATCAGCAGCCTGATGAGCGGTGCAACGCTGATGGAACTGAACGCACAGGTCGATGAGGTCAGCGTCCAGCTGGCCGAGGCCCAGAGCGAATACGACTACCTGAACACCCGGATGAACGACATCACGAGCCGCGCCAGTCTGCAGCAGGTGGCCGAGGGTGAGCTGGGACTGGTCAAGGCCGATCCCAGCCAGATCACCTACGTCCAGCTGGAGGACCAGAGCATCATTGAGCGGAACACCGGCGCCGCGGGCCGCCTGTTGGATGAGGTGCGCACGGCAGCGCTGAGCCTGCTGGACAGCCTGAACCCGTGAAACAACCAAAAATATGCAGCTACGAGCCTTTTTGCTGCACGGCCTTGCTGCCGTCGGCAAAAAGGCTTTTGAAATAACAAGGTGTATCCATGACAGAGCAACGACCCAACCATTCCCCCGGGCATCGTCCCCGGGCAAGCAAGGGCATAAAATACTGGACGCTGGTTTGCATGATAGCATTTATCCTCGTCTGCTACGGTGTGCTGGTCTACCAGCTGTATGTGTGGCAGGTGCGTGATGCCGAGAGCTACCGCGCCGAGGCTGTGACCCAGCAGCTGAAGGACACAACGCTGCCCGCTGTGCGCGGCTCGATCTACAGCGCCAACGGCAAGCTGCTGGCCAAGAGCAGCACGGTATGGAACATCGTGGCCGACCCGTCCTCCGTTTTAGAGAGCGGGGCGACGGAGGCCCAGATCCGCACAGCGGCAGAGCACATTGCCGAGCTGCTGGACGACGGCACAACGGCGGATACTGTGTACAAGGCGCTGACGGCGTCCAACAAGGATACCGGTGAGCCGTACCAGTACCGTGTGGTGAAAAAGAGTGTCGAAAAGCCCGTGGCGGATGCTATCCTGGCCTATGCAGACAGCTACCGCCTCAAGGACGGCGCTGCGGTGGACACGAGCCTGCAGACCGAGGAAAAGGAGGACAAGAAGGACGGCGAGTCCAAAACCAGCAAGGCAACCCGTATCCTCTACCTGACCAGCGAACAGGCAGCCTCCCGCACTTACCCCTATGGGGAGTTCCTGGCCTCGGTGCTGGGCTTCTGCAACGAGGACGGCTCGGGTGCCTACGGACTGGAAAAATATTACGACGAGACGCTGGCCGGTACGCCGGGCCGCAGCGTGGCCGAAACGGACGCCTACGGTGACCCGCTGGCCAGCGGTCAGGCCGACGTGCATGAAGCCATCGACGGCAGCAACCTGAACCTGACCATCGACGAGAACGTACAGTCCATCGTCGAGGAGTACCTGACCGAGGCGATGAGCACCTTTACGGTCCATGGCCGCGGAAGCGCCATTGTCATGAACGTCAAGACAGGCGCGATCCTGGCGATGGCGTCCCTTGAGCAGTTTGACCCCAACGACCCCAAGACGATCACCGACCCCAAAATGAACGAGATCCTGGCTAAAACAGAGATCGACGCAGAGGACATTGACTGGCTGGAAAGCCGTCTGGGCGAGAAGGCCGTTAAGGACATCATTGCAGACGGAATCATCAGCCATGAAAAGACGACGAACGAGAAGGGCGAGGAGGTCTCCAGCGAGGCTACCCAGCTGCAGGGTATGATGCGCGAGGCCCAGTGGAAGAATAAGAACATTACCGAGCTGTATATGCCCGGCTCGGTGTTCAAGCTCATCACGGCCTCGGCAGGGCTGGACTCCGGTGTTATGAGTGCGGAGCAGTCCTTCTACTGCAACGGCAGCCTGACCGTCAACGAGGGCAGCGAGCTGTGGGAGCACACCTACCGCTGTGCCAACGGCGAGGTCCACGGCCTGCTGGATATGGCAGGTGCGCTGAACCACAGCTGCAACCTCTGGTTCATTCAGGCGGCGGAGACGCTCAAGCCGCAGATCTTCTACGATTATATCCAGGCGTTCGGCTTCACCCAGCCCACCGGCATCGACCTGCCCAACGAGACCCGCTGGACCAGCGTCTACAACGCCGAGCAGATGGCAGAGGTCGATACAAACCTGTACACGGCGGCCTTCGGCCAGAACGAGTCCATCACCCCGATGCAGATGGCCACCGCCGTGGCGGCCATCGCCAACGGCGGCTACCTTGTTACGCCCTATGTCGTGGATTCCATCTCTGACAAGGACGGCAACATTATCTCCCAGACCGAGACGAACATCCGCCGCCAGGTCATCTCCGAAGAAGTCAGCCAGCAGCTGCTGTCCATGATGGAAAACAACGTCCACGGGGCAGGGGACTACCACTCCTGCGCAAACGCCTACGTGGCGGGCTACCGCATCGGCGGCAAGTCCGGTACGGCAGAGCGCACGGACCGCCATCTGCGCGGCGACGGCGACTATTATAAAATGATGAGCTTTGCCGCTGTGCTGCCCATCGACGATCCCGAGATCGAGGTTTTCGTCCTGCTGGATGACCCGCGCTGGGTCAAGGACTATGCCAGCCAGGTCGTGGCTCCCGTCGTCGGCAACATCATCAGCGAGATCGCGCCCTATCTGGGCATCGAGCAGGACGCTGACTACAACCCCACCGGCACTGTGACCGTGCAGACCTGCCTGGACTACACCTGGACGAACGCGCAGGTCACGCTGAACCGCCTGGGCCTCAAGCATAAGCTGATCGGCCCCAGCAGCGGCAATATCGTCTACCAGTACCCCGTCGGCGGCAGCGTGGTGCCCGCAGGCTCCACCATTTACCTGTACACGGCCACCGACCAGAACTCGATGACCACAACGCCCGACGTCGTCGGCAAGACCGGCACCTTTGCCGAGCAGATGCTCAAGGCCGCCAACCTGAACGTGCAGTTCGCCGGCGACAGTAGCGGCAAGGTCGTGGCGCAGGACGTCGAGGCCGGAACCTCCGCTGCCTACGGCACGATCATAACGCTGACGATGGACAGCGGAGAGGATACCACCAATGACGCCCCGACGGTGACCGAGGAGATCGACCCGGCAAACGAGGAGGGGTAAGCATCCCTGCAGGGGCACCCGGGCTTTTGCAAAACGCTGCATTTCTGTATAGGAGGTCTTTTTCATGCAAACCATTCCTGCCAATCAACTGCTGGCCGGACTGACGCTGGCCGAGCCGGTCGCCATCCGCGCCGTTGTGACCGACAGCCGCAAGGTCGAGCCGGGCTGCGTTTTTGTCTGCTTCCCCGGCGAGCGTGTTGACGGCCATGACTACGCCGCCGGTGCCTACCGGAGCGGCGCAGAATATATCGTTGCCAACCATCCCGTCGAGGGCGTGCCTGCGGACCGCACGGTCATTGTGCCGGACAGCGGCAAGGCCATGATCCGCATGGCGTCCAACTACCGGATGCTGTTCAACCCCAGAATGATCGGCGTCACGGGAAGCGTCGGCAAGACGACGACGAAGGAGTTCTGCTACGCGGTGCTCTCTGCCTTCGGCAAGACCCTCAAGACCGAGGGCAACCAGAACAATGACATCGGCGTGCCCAACACGCTGTTCCGCCTGACCGACGACACCGAGTACGCCGTTGTCGAGATGGGCATGGACCACGCGGGCGAGATCGAGCGTCTGACCCGCTGTGCCCGGCCCAGCGCGGGCATCATCACGATGATCGGTGTTTCGCATCTGGAAAATCTTGGCACGCGCGAGAATATACTGAAGGCAAAGCTGGAAATCTGCACCGGCCTGCCCGACGGCGCACCGCTGGCCCTGAACGCGGACAACGACCTGCTGCCCACGGCAAGCATCCCCAGCCGCCTGCGGCCGGTCTGGTTCGGCATTGACGCCGCGAATGCCGATGTCCGCGCGGTGGATGTCGTCACCGGCGCAAACGGCACGACCTTCAAAATCATCGATACGCAGTACGGTACGTTCGATGCCGCCATCCCGACAGCGGGCATCCACACAGTCTACGACGCGCTGGCCGCCTACGCCGCCGCGACCCGCCTGGGTCTGGACGCTGCCCGCTGCGCTGCCGCGCTGGCGACCTACCGGACGACGGGCATGCGCCAGCATATCGTGGAAAAGGGCGGCATCACCTTCATTGAGGACTGCTACAACGCCAGCCCCGACAGCATGAAGGCTGCGCTCTCTGTCCTCAAGGCACTGCCCAATGCCCGGAAGATCGCGCTGCTCGGCGATATGCTTGAGCTGGGCGGTGCGAGCGAGGAGGGACACCGCCATACCGGCGAGTGGGTTGCTGACGCGGGCGTTGATGCACTCATCGCCTACGGCCCGCGCAGCGCCGCCATGGCCGAGGCCGCAAAAGCGCGCGGGGTTGCGGCGGTGCATTGCCAAACGGCGGAAGAAGTGCTACAATATGTACGGCAATTCGTGCGCCCCGGTGACGCTGTGCTGGTCAAGGCCAGCCACAGCATGGGCCTGGAGCAGCTGCTGCAGGAATACTATAAGGAATTGCCGCAGGGGTAAGCACCCCAACACACGTTTGGAGGAATCAACGGCATGGAGCAAATCTCATCCCTGCTGGCGGCGGCAGCCGTCGGCGGCTTTGCCATCACGGCGGTGGCGGGCAAATTCATGATCCCGGCGCTGCACCGGCTGCACTTTGGCCAGACCATCCGCGAGGAGGGCCCCACATGGCACAGCAAGAAAAACGGCACCCCCACCATGGGCGGCCTCTGCTTTATTCTGGGCATTCTGGCCACGCTGGGCATCGTCTGGGTCATGTACAGCCCTAAGCTGCCGGAGGTGCTTGGTATGCCGCAGCTGCAGGCCGGTATGCTGGTGCTGTTTCTCGCGTTCGGCTCGGGCCTCATCGGCTTTCTGGATGACTTCATTAAGGTCGTCAGGCATCGCAACCTCGGCCTGACCGAGGCGCAGAAGATGATTTTGCAGATCGCGCTGACCTTCGGGTTCATGTTCGGCCTGCACAGCCTCGGGCTGCTGACCACGCAGGTCCAGTTCCCGATTTTTGGGCTGGTGGACATGGGATTGCTCTACTATCCCATCGCGTTCTTCGGCATCATCTTCCTTGTCAACGCTGTCAACCTGACCGACGGTCTGGACGGCCTGTGCACCGGCGTGACCTTCGTGTCGATGATCGGCTATCTGCTGGCCGGCAGTCTGCTGGGCTTTGTACATGTTTCGCTGATCGCCGCTGCCACGGCGGGTGCCTGCGCGGGCTTTCTGGTCTGGAACTTCTACCCGGCCAAGGTCTTTATGGGCGACACCGGCAGCATGTTCTTCGGCGGCATCGTTACGGCGCTGGCCTTTGTGATGCAGCGCCCCGAGCTGGTGCTCTTTTTCGGCATTGTCTACATCTGGGACGCGATGACCGTTGTCATCCAGCGCACGTATTTTAAGGCGACCCACGGCAAGCGCATCTTCCGCATGACGCCGATCCACCACGCCTTTGAGATGCGCGGCTGGCGCGAGGTCAAGATCGACGGCTTTTTTGCGCTGATTGCCGTCATCGGTGTGGCAATGGGAATTTTTTACATCTGTGTGGCATAAGCAGCGGGGCCGGGCCTACCCGGCCTCTGCCTGTTTCTGCCCCTAAGGGAGGTGACCGCCCATGAGCACTGCCGTGAGCATTGTGCGTACACTGCTGGGCCTTTTGTTTGACCATACCATCGGAAATATTGTGCGCATGATACCCATCATACGCCTGCCCAAGCTGGAGCGGGGGCCGGTCTCCCGGGGCTTTCTCGCCCTGCTGCTGGGCATTTTGTTCTTCGGGCTGACGATGCTGTTCTCGGCCAGCTATTCCAGCGCCTACGCCACCAGCGGTGAACTGTACAGTATCATTAAACCGCAGGTCATGATTGCAATTGTAGGGCTGTTCTTTATGTGGGTCCTGTCCAACATCAACTACCGCGCACTGCGTTTGATGAGTGAGAGTCTGTACATCATCACCATCGTGCTGCTGATCCTGGCGCTGCTCAGCCCGGAGGACACCAACGGTACCTACCGCTGGGTGTATCTGCCGGGCGGTGCCTCCTTCCAGCCGTCGGAGCTGGCAAAATTCTCACTCATGATCTGGACGGCAGATATGCTGGACCGCGACTATGACAAGAAGAACAGGCTGTGGTACGGCGCGATAAAGCCTGCGCTGCCGCTGCTGCCCATCCTGTATCTGCTGCACAAGGAGCCGCACAACTCCGCCATGATCCTGCTCTGCCTGATTTTTGCCACGATGCTCATCTGCACCCTCTCACCCGGCCACTGGCTGCTGCCGCTCATTCCGGCGTGTGCAGTAGCCGGCAGCTACTTCCTGAAGGGGCTGGCCAGCGGGGAAGGCTACGCCGCGGGCCGTATGGACGCTGCCTGGGGTCTTGCGCCGCTGGATACTGCCGGTATGGGGTGGCAGACTCTTCAGAGCATCTATGCCATCTCCACAGGCGGTATGTTCGGCGTGGGCATCGGCGCAAGCGTGCAGAAGCACCAGTGGCTGCCCTACGCCGAAAACGACTTTATCTTCGGCGTCATCGGTGAGGAGCTGGGCTTCTTCGGCTGTGTTATCCTCATCGGTGCGTTTGCGGTGCTGCTGATCATGGGCACTATGATCGCCCTGCGCGCGCCCGACCTGTACGGCACGGTGCTGGGCATCGGCATCATCTCGCAGATCGCCTGGCAGGTGTTTCTGCATATCGCCGTCGGCACGGCACTGATCCCCAATACCGGCATCAGCCTGCCGTTCTTCTCCTCCGGCGGCACCAGTCTGCTGCTGCTGCTGAGCGAGATGGGCGTGCTGTTGAGTATCTCGCGCGCCGGAAATGCCCGGGAACAGCGCCTGGCAGAGCAGCACCGCGCCGAGACAGAACGGATGCTGCAGCGCACCCGCTACCGCAGCAGAGCCGCGCGGTAAGGGGGACGCCCGGCGCCCGCGGCACGGCGGGCACAGCCTATATTTTATTCTCATGGAGGTCCATCATGCGCGTTTTAATTGCTGCCGGCGGTACAGCCGGTCATATCAATCCGGCGCTGGCGATTGCCGGTGCCCTGAAGGCCGCGGACCCGACGGCGGAAATCCACTTTGCGGGCCGCCGCGAGGGGATGGAGTACGGCCTTGTCACCAAGGCAGGCTACCCCTTCCATCACATTGAGATCAACGGGTTCCAGCGCCATTTGAGCCTGGAAAACATTGGCCGCAACATCGTAGCCATCTGGCATCTGGCGCTGTCCGGCCCGCGCACTCGGAAGATTCTGAACGAGGTCAAGCCAGACCTTGTCATCGGCTGCGGCGGCTACGTCAGCGGACCCATCGTCCGCGCGGCAGCCCGGCGCGGCATCAAGACAGCCATCCATGAGCAGAACGCCTTCCCGGGCGTGACCAACAAGCTGCTGGCGAAGGAGGTCAACATTGTGCTGGCCGCCAGCGCGGACGCGGTTGAAAAGCTCGGCGCGCCGGAAAAAACCACCGTCGTGGGCAACCCTGTCCGCCCCGAGGTGCTGACCGCTGACCGCGCCGCAGCGCGCGCCAAGCTGAACGCCGGAAACCGCACCGTGATTTTGAGCTTCGGCGGCAGCCTCGGTGCGGACCGCATCAATCAGGTCGTGGCCGACCTCTGCGCCTGGGAAAAGCAGACGCACCGGAATGTGTTGCACCTGCACGCCACCGGCAGCCGCGGCGTCAAGCTGTTTGAAGGGCTGGAAAGGGAAAAGGGCTTTGCCCCCGGCGAGAACCTCGTCGTGACGGAGTATATCAACAACATGCCCCAGTTGCTGGCCGCGGCAGATCTCGTCATTGCCCGCTCCGGCGCATTGACGCTGGCCGAGCTTGAGGCCGTGGGCCGCGCATCGGTGCTGATCCCCAGCCCGAACGTGGCCGAAAACCACCAGTATTACAATGCCCTTGAGCTGCAAAAGGCCGGTGCGGCAGTCGTCATCGAGGAAAAGAACCTGACCGGTGACGGTCTTGTCAAAACTGTCGAGACTCTGCTGGCCACCCCCGGCAAGCTGGCCGAGATGGGCGCCAACGCCAAGACCCTCGGCAACCCGCACAGCCTTGATTTGATTACCGAAAAGCTGCTGAAGTTGGTCAACGGCTAAGCAAGGCTGCATACACCCTGTAGGGGCGAACATCGTTCGCCCGCCCGCTGCGACGAGCGTCGCCGGGCCACACCCCGTAGGGGCGCATTCTATATGCGCCCGCCCAACGTACTATCCACCCACGGGCAGCCGCCCCAAAATTCACCGGAAAGGAGCCGCTTATGGACCGCAACCAGCGCAGCCGCAGGCAAAAATCCGCAAACGGCTCCTACGCCCAACAGACCCGCCGCAGTATGGGCAGCCGCTTGGGTCTTGAAAAAAAGAACGCCCCGCGCCCCAAAGCGCCGCCTGAAAAGGCCGCGCCTACTCCCCATGCGCCCCCGCGGCAGCGCCCTGCGCAGGAGATCAATCCCCAGAAGGCAGGCTACCGCCCCGGCACGCCAAGGCGCACGCGCCGCGTCACACAGGCGGAGATCATACGGGCAAAGCGCCGCCGCCGTCTGCTGGGGGTACTCGGCGTGCTGGCCGTGCTGGCCGTGGGTGCGTTTGTGTCGATCAACCTTCTGTTCAAGGTCACGATCTTCCGGGTAGAGAGCTATGACCGCTCCCAGCCCGTCGATACCGGCATCTACACGTCCGACGAGCTGATCGAGGCGCTGGGCATCGAGAAAAACTCCAACCTGTTCGCCTTCTCCACCGCGGAAAAGACCCAGCAGCTGGCGCTTCAGTTCCCGTATTTGGAGCATGTCGCTGTGGAGATCCAACTGCCCGCCGCGGTCATCATCAAGGTCGAGCCCGCCACGGAGCGGTTCGCCTGTATGTACCCCGGCGGGTGGATGGTCTTGAGCGACTCCCTCAAAATTCTGCGCACAGATGTCAGCCAGCCGGACGGCCTGATTCTGCTGACCATGTCGCTGCCCACAGATTTCTCCCCCGTGGTGGGGCAGAACATCGAGCCCAAGAGCTATAACTCACTCCTTAGCGAGACCCAGCAGGCCACAGCGGAGACAGCGGGCCTGCAGGCCAGCGCACTGCAAACGCTGACCGAAATGCGGGACGGCCTGCAGGAGAACAACCTGTTTGACGGCACGACGGCGCTGAACATCCAGGATCTGAGTGATATTGAGTTCACCTACCAAAACCGCGTTCAGGTGCTGCTGGGCAGTGAGACGAACCTCGCCTACAAGCTGCGACTGGCCGCTGCCGCGCTGACCGACCCGGAAAAGGGTCTGGCCGCCGGTGATAAGGGCGTGCTTGACATCTCGACCCAGCGCAGCGACGGCGACATCCGCGCCTACTTCGCCCCCGATACCCCCGAACCGACACCCACCCCAGAGCCGACCCCGCCCCCCGAGGAGGAGACCGACCCCGAAAGCCCCACAGAATAACCCCAACACCCCGATAAACCGTCGGGGCGTTTTTTGTACAAGCCGACAGAAAAAATTGTATAAAAAACACCCCGCAGCGCCTTACACATGAGCTACCTTGGGGATTGTTGTTGTTCACCGATTCAGAAAAATCCGCAACGCACATGTGTCTAACACATCCAAATTCTTTCTCCGTTTGTGATGAATTCAAACAGGCGATATTTCTGCGCATTATCGGTCGGCACCAGCCGAGGCCCTGCCCGTTGCAAAGTTGCCGTCTGTGGTCAAGGTGGCATTGTAGCAGTTGATGGCAGCAGTGTCGTGTTCGTACATCGTGGCGAGAGTAAGCGAAAACCAAAAAGGGCAGAGCGAAATTAGCGCGGATGCTATCAGACTATTGTGGAGAATGCAGGAAACTATATTAAGATAATAAGCAAAAAATCAAGGAGTTAACATAAAGTAGTCATAAAATTGCTTGAAAGTATGCGACGAATTTGATTTAATTAGTATTAGAAGAAGATAATAGAAAGGAGATGTGTAGTGCATGTTGTCGGGAAAACAAATTGCCGAGGCAAGAAAGCGAAAAGGACTAACGCAAGAGGCCTTGGCGGCAGAACTTGGAGTATCGAGACAAACGATTGCAAAATGGGAACAAGAAATTTCAACACCCAGTGTTACAAATGCACATAGACTGATAGATATTCTAGGCCTACAGGAAATGGAGAATAAATCGTCTACCGAAGATGAAGGCAATGCAAGAACTATTTGTAAAAAGAGATTAACAAAGAGATTGTTGATTGAACTTTGGGCAGTATATGTTGGGATAGCATTTCTCTGCTTTTTTTCTATTGGAATTGTGGCATTGTTTTTTATCCCTGCAATATCGGTTGTCCTAATATTAGTTGCTATTGTAGTGCAGGAAGTAAGGGGAAAGAAGACAGATTCACCGATGAAGATTCTTCTCGGCGGAATATGCTTTATTGGGCTTGCCATACTGGCAGTAGTTGCTATACTTGCAAGTGGGTTTGTTCTAAGAGAAAATTATCAACATAAAGCTTTTTATTCTGTTCCTGCTATACAACTAAAAAAATATTCGGCAATTAATGAGTGGATTGATGAATGCAAAACGATAGGACCTGATATTTATGGGCAATGTATTGAATTGCCGTCAGATAAGACAATCTGTCTCTATATTGTATATAGACATCAGGTGACGGACGCATCGGATGCAAGCCTCGTTTCAGATCCGCTACATATGCGATTCATTGCAAAATACCGTGGTGGTACTGAATATGATGGGGTGGATTTGTATTTTCTCCAAGGGAGAAGTAGTTATCAGATGCTTTTCTCTATTGACGGAAGTGAACCTTATTATAACAGTATGGCAACTGTTAATCCAATGCTTATAGATGATGTGAAGGCACTATTTAACAATCTGCAAGGAGATGAAAAAAATGCTTAAAAAGGTTAAAAAGATAGTTGCACTGATGATGTGAACTGCACCCTATTTGTTAGACAGTATGGTATACTATCTAACAAGTGGGGTGTTTTGCTATGCCAAAAGGAGTACCAAACAAACGATATACGCCAGAATTCAAAAAATGAACAGCACCCCATTTGTTAGACAGTATGATATACTATCTAACAAGTGGGGTGCTGTTCAACAAAAGACGCTGCGGGGCTTTTACTGTGTTGTAGGGGTCGATGCTTGCATCGACCCGCAGGCGGATGACGAGCATCCGCCCCTACGGATAAACAGCTGAATAAAAATTACACGTTCAGCTCCACATGCTGGCCGACGTCCTCGACATTGGCGTCCAGCACGGGCTGGATGACGTCGCGCAGGAACTCGGTGACCTGCTCGGCGCTGCGGCCCGTAAAGGCTTCGGGGGAGAGCTCGGCCTCGATTTCCTCGCGGGTCAGGCCGAACGCGGGGTCAGCCTCGACGCGGGCAATCATGTCGTTGGGCTTGCCCTCCTGCTTGACAACGGCAGCGGCGGCCACGGCGTGCTCACGCAGACGCTCGTGCAGCTCCTGACGGTCACCGCCCTTCTTGACGGCCTTCATCATGATGTTCTCGCTTGCCATGAACGGCAGCTCGGCCATGACGCGGGCACGGACGACCTTCGGGTAGACGACCAGCCCGTCGGAGACGTTCAGCAGGATGTTCAGGATGGCGTCAGCAGCCAGGAAGCCCTCGGCCATCGCAATGCGTTTGTTGGCGGAGTCGTCCAGCGTGCGCTCAAACCACTGGGTACCGGCAGTGATGGCGGGGTTCAGCACATCCACCATCAGGTAGCGGCTCAGCGCACAGATGCGCTCGCAGCGCATGGGGTTGCGCTTGTAGGGCATAGCGGAGGAACCGATCTGGTTCTTCTCAAACGGCTCCTCCATCTCCTTGAAGTTCGCCAGCAGGCGGATGTCCGTCGCCATCTTCATGGCGGACTGGCCGATGCCTGCCACGGCGGACAGCACATTGTAGTCCACCTTGCGGCTGTAGGTCTGGCCGCAGACCGGCACGACCTTGGTAAAGCCCATCTGGGCGCAGACGTCGGCCTCGACGGCTTTGATCTTGGCGGAATCGCCGTTGAACAGCTCCACAAAGCTGGCCTGGGTGCCGGTGGTGCCCTTAACGCCGCGCAGCGCCAGCTGGGAGATCTGGTGGTCAAGCTCCTCCAGATCCATGTACAGCTCGTTCATCCAGAGCGTGGCGCGCTTGCCGACGGTGGTCAGCTGCGCGGGCTGGCAGTGGGTGTAGGCCAGGCAGGGCATGGCCTTGTACTCGTCGGCGAACTTGGCCAGATTTGCCAGCACGCCGATGACCTTCTTGCGCACGAGCTGCAGGCCCTCGCGCATGATGATGACGTCGGTGTTGTCACCGACATAGCAGCTGGTCGCGCCCAGATGGATGATGCCCTTTGCCTTGGGGCACTGCAGGCCGTAGGCGTAGACGTGGCTCATCACGTCATGGCGGACGAGCTTCTCGCGCGCAATGGCGTCCTCATAGTTGATGTCGTCCTTGTGCGCCTCCAACTCGGCAATCTGCTCATCGGTGATGGCCAAGCCCTGCTTCTGCTCGGCCTTAGCCAGCGCGATCCACAGCCGGCGCCAGGTGCGGAACTTGTTGTCGTCAGAGAAGATGTACTGCATCTCATCCGACGCATAGCGCGTAGAGAACGGCGAAATATATTTGTCGTGTTGTGCCATTGGGTCAAATCCTCACAATCTTTTAAGCTGATAGTTCCAGTATAGCAGAAACTTTCCGAAATATCAAAGCTTGAAATAATTCACGCCGCCCTCAAAGATCGGCTGGTATTTGTCACCGGTGACGTTCTTATAGAGCTGCTCGCCGCTGCGCTCGCTGTGGCCCATCTTGCCAAAGACACGGCCATCCGGGCTCGTGATGCCCTCGATTGCCAGCACGGAGCCGTTCGGATTGTAGCGCATGTCCATCGTCGGGCGGCAAAGCAGGTCAACGTACTGGGTCGCAATCTGGCCGTTGTCGATGAGCTGGTTCAGCAGCTGCTCGTTGCAGACAAAGCGGCCCTCGCCGTGGCTGATGGCGATCAGGTGCTCGTCGTTGATGTCGCATTTGCTCAGCCAGGGGCTCTTGTTGCTGGCCACGCGGGTACGCACCAGCATGGACTGGTGGCGGTGGATCGTATTAAACGTCAGCGTCGGGTCGCTTTCGGTGATGGGACGGATCTCGCCGTAGGGGACCAGGCCCAGCTTGATGAGTGCCTGGAAGCCGTTGCAGATGCCCAGAGCCAGACCGTCACGCTGGTTCAGCAGACGGTTGACTGCGTCGGCCACCGACGGATTGCGGAAGAACGCCGCAATGAACTTGGCGCTGCCGTCCGGCTCGTCGCCGCCGGAGAAGCCGCCCGGCAGCATCAGGATCTGCGCCTCGTCCAACTCCTTCACCAGCGCCTCGCAGCTCTCGGCCACGTTGGCGGGGGTCAGGTTTTTCAGCACCAGAACATGCGGGTCGCCGCCTGCGCGGCGGAACGCGCGGGCCGTGTCGTACTCGCAGTTCGTGCCGGGGAATACGGGGATGACGACCCGCGGCGTCGCCAGGCGCACAGAGGGAGCCACGCGCTTGTTGGCGGGGCAGTCATGCTCGAGCGCGGGGACGAACTCACCGGCCTTGCGGTAGGGGAATACCGGCTCGAGCTTTTGCTCCCACAGCTCCTGCAGACGGGCCAGGTCAATGGCCTTGCCCTCGGCCTCCAGCGTGTAGTCCACGGTGGTGAAGCCGAGGAACTCACCGGCGGAGGCATCAAGCAGCTCCAGAATGACCGCGCCGTAGGCGGGCTTGAACAGATCGTTCAGGTCGATGTCATTGGACAGCTGCAGACCCACATGGTTGCCGACGCACATCTTGAACAGTGCCTCGGCCACACCGCCGTAGCCCGGCGTGGCGGCAGCCAGCACCTTGCCCTCGTCGATCATCTGCTCGACGGTCTTGTAAATGGAAATCAGGCTGCCGATCTCGGGCAGACCGTTCTTGTAGTTGGGGCGCAGGATGACAACGGAGCTGTTGGCCTTCTTGAACTCGGGGCTCTGCACGTCGCGGGTGTTGCCGATGGCCGTCGCAAAGCTGACGAGCGTCGGGGGCACGTCCAGTCCCTCAAAGCTGCCGGACATCGAGTCCTTGCCGCCGATGGACGCAATGCCCAGACCCATCTGGGCATCCAGCGCACCGAGCAGGGCGGCCAGCGGCTTGCCCCAGCGCTCGGGCTTATCGTTCATATGCTCAAAATATTCCTGGAACGTCAGGTACATATCCTCGTGGTGGAAGCCCGCGCAGACCAGCTTGGTCACGCTCTCGACCACGGCCATATACGCGCCGCGGTAGGGGTCAGCCTCGGTCAGGTAGGGGTTGAAGCCCCACGCCATGCCGGAGCAGGTCGTCGTCTCGCCGTCCACGGGCAGCTTGGCGGCCATGGCCATCGTCGGGGTCAGCTGGTACTTGCCGCCATAGGGCATCAGCACGGTGGCTGCGCCGATGGTGGAGTCGAACCGCTCGCCCAGGCCCTTTTGGCTGCAGACGTTCAGGTCGCTGACCATGGATTCCAGCTTCTGCTCAAACGTTGCACCGGCAAACTGGGGCTGCCAGACATGGCCCGGCAGGATGTGCGCATCAGCGTGGCGCTCGGCACCGTTGGAGTTCAGGAACTCGCGGGAGAGGTCAACGATAGTCTTGCCGTTCCAGACCTCACGCATCCGCTTTTCCTCGGTGACGGTGGCAACGATAGTCGCCTCAAGGTTTTCCTCGGCGGCGTACTTCATAAAGGTCTCGGCGTCCTCGGCGGCAACGGCCACGGCCATGCGCTCCTGGCTCTCCGAAATGGCCAGCTCGGTGCCGTCCAGACCCTCGTACTTGCGGGTGACCTTGTTCAGGTCGATGTGCAGGCCGTCGGCCAGCTCACCGATGGCGACAGACACACCGCCTGCGCCGAAGTCGTTGCAGCGCTTGATAAGGCGGCAGGCGTCCTCGCGGCGGAACAGGCGCTGCAGCTTGCGCTCGATGGGCGCGTTGCCCTTCTGCACCTCGGCACCGCAGGTCTCAAGGCTTGTCAGCTTGTGCGCCTTGGAGGAACCGGTGGCACCGCCGACACCGTCGCGGCCCGTGCGTCCGCCCAGCAGGATGACGACATCACCCGGGGCGGGCTCCTCGCGGCGGACATGGCTGGCAGGCGTCGCGCCGACAACTGCGCCGATTTCCATGCGCTTGGCGGCGTAGCCGGGGTGGTACAGCTCTGCGACCTGACCGGTGGCAAGGCCAATCTGGTTGCCGTAGCTGGAATAGCCCGCGGCAGCCGTCGTGACCAGCTTGCGCTGGGGCAGCTTGCCGGGCATTGTCTCGGAAACAGGCTTCAGCGGGTCAGCCGCACCGGTCACGCGCATGGCCTGATAGACATAGCTGCGTCCGGACAGCGGGTCACGGATAGCACCGCCAATGCAGGTCGCTGCGCCGCCGAAGGGCTCGATCTCGGTGGGGTGGTTGTGGGTCTCGTTTTTGAACAGGAACAGCCAGTCCTGCTGCTCACCGTCCACGTCACACTTGATCTTGACGGTGCAGGCGTTGATCTCCTCGCTCTCGTCAAGGTTCTTCAGAATGCCGCGCTGCTTCAGCGCCTTGGCACCGATGGTCGCGCAGTCCATCAGGGTGCGGTTCTTCCTGTCGCGGCCCGTCTCGGCGCGCAGTGCCATGTAGCGGTCAAATGCGGCCTGCACAAGCTCATCGTCGATCTTCACGTCGTCCAGGATCGTGCCGAACGTCGTGTGGCGGCAGTGGTCGGACCAGTAGGTGTCGATCAGACGGATCTCGGTGATGGTCGGGTCGCGGTGCTCGGATTTGAAGTAGTTCTGGCAGAACACGATGTCCGCATGGTCCATCGCCAGGCCCTTCTCATTGCGGAACGCTTCCAGCGCGTCGTCGTCCAGCGCGGTGAAGCCGGTCAGCGTCTCGACCTCCGTCGGGATGGCAAACTCCATTTTCAGGGTGCTGCGCTCGTCAAGGCTTGCCTCGCGGGCCTCGACGGGGTTGATGACGTACTTCTTGATGGCAGCCAGGTCGGCGTCGGTCAGGTCGCCGTCCAGCAGGTAGACGCGGGCGGAGCGCACCGCGGGGCGCTCGCCCTGGCTCAGCAGCTGGATGCACTCGCTGGCAGAGTCGGCGCGCTGGTCAAACTGGCCGGGCAGGTACTCGACGGCAAAAACGGTCTTGGCGTCGGGCAGCTTGTCGTAGGTCACGTCAACAGGCGGCTCACTGAACACGGTGGGCACAGCCTGCTGGAACAGCACTGCGTCGATGCCCTCGACGTCATAGCGGTTCAAAAGGCGCAGACCGGTCAGATTCTGGATGCCGACCAGATCGACCAGCTCATGCAGAAGCCCCTGTGCCTCGCCGTCAAAGCCGGGCTTTTTCTCAACATAAATGCGATATACCATTGTATTTCCTCCTGAGAGTTAGATTTGCAGGAAGTGACGGACGGAAAGCCTTCCCCCTGGGGGGAAGGTGGCCGAGGCCCCGTCCGAGGCCGGATGAGGGGAAAGTGTACCGCTGTATCCCGTTGACGGAAAGCTGCGGGAAGTTTGCCCTCATCAGTCACCTTCGGTGACAGCTTCCCCAGATGGGGAAGCCTTTTTACTGCATCGCTGCCAGCGCTCTTGCCCCAATGTCACTGCGCTTGTGCAGCTTGTCAAAATGGATGCTCTCCGTGGCAGCATACGCCTTTTTCAGCGCCTCGGGCAGGGTGTTGGCCGTGGCGGTCACGCCCAGCACGCGCCCGCCGTTCGTGACGAGCCTGCCGTCCTTGATGGCCGTGCCGGCGTGGTAGACCGTCACATCGGCGGCGTCCAGCTGGCCCGCGGTCAGGCCGGTGATCTCCTTGCCCTTCTCGTAGGCGAGGGGATAGCCGCCGCTGGCTAAGATGACGCAAGCCGCCGCGCCGTCGCTGAATTTGACATCGGTCTTGTCCAGCGTGCCGTTCGTTGTGGCCTCCATCACGGTCAGTAGGTCGCTTTCCAGCAGGGGCAGCACGACCTGCGTCTCGGGGTCGCCGAAGCGGCAGTTGTACTCGATGACCTTCGGGCCGTCGGGGGTCAGCATCAGGCCGAAATACAGGCAGCCCTTGAAGGGGCAGCCCTCGGCCTGCATGGCCGCAACCGTGGGCAGGAAAATCTCCTGCATGCAGCGCTCGGCGACTGCGGGCGTGTAGTAGGGGTTCGGGGCCACGGTGCCCATGCCGCCGGTGTTCAGGCCCTCGTCGTGGTCGAGAGCACGCTTGTGGTCCATGCTCGAGACCATCGGCTTGACGGTCTTGCCGTCGCAGAAGGACAGCACGCTGACCTCGGGGCCGGTCAGAAACTCCTCGACGACCACATGGTTGCCGGACGCGCCGAATTTTTTGTCCAGCATGATCTCCTTGACGCCGTCGGCGGCCTCCTGCTCATTCTGGCAGATCAGAACGCCCTTGCCCAGCGCCAGGCCATCCGCTTTGATAACGACCGGGTACTTGCCCTCGGCCTTGATGTAGTCCATGACCTTTTCGGGATTGTCGAACGTCTCATATTTCGCTGTAGGAATGCCGTATTTCTTCATCAGGTCTTTGCTGAACACCTTGCTGGCCTCAATGCGGGCCGCAGCCTTGTCGGGGCCGAAAGCCGGGATGCCGACAGCAGCCAGTGCATCGACCATGCCCAGGGCCAGCGGGTCATCCTGGGCGACGACTACATAATCGAAGGCTTCTTCTTTCGCAAACTTGACCATCGCGTCCACATCGGTGGCA